>OMGR01000316.1_pt1 | contig 39324 bp, 32 predicted proteins | sample 1646061 | NCBI WGS metagenome assembly OMGR01 (sample SAMN05578583, study PRJEB25193) | human gut metagenome | biome: Human Microbiome; feature: human-associated habitat; material: feces | host: Homo sapiens | place: USA:Birmingham | reverse complement strand
ATTACGCTCTCGCTGCTTAATCGAAGTATAGTAGATTCAAGCTTAATCCCTGCAATAGTTGCGGGGACGTGACATCACCCGGATGCTGTTGCTCCGAAGCGTTCCGATCAGGTGGTGCAGCAATATCGGAGATAGTCTGAAATGAGCCTCGGGTTTCGGACGAAAATTTAGAGGATAAGGATTAAGTGGGTGGCTTCGGTCTTGCTTGATCCCGACAATTGAAGGCGAAGATAAACATGTAGAAAGCAGATTAGTTCCTCGTTTGGACGAGAGTTCGAATCTCTCCAGCTCCACAAAAAAAGCTTGTAATCAATGATTGCAAGCTTTTTTTGTTTCTATGCTGTAATTATAAGTCTATTTTTTTATTCTTGTCCGAGACTGGAACGCCTGCATAAGAATATCGATATTCGCTTTCCCGCTGATACGGAAGTATATCAACTGCTTTTATGGCTATATTTCTTCCAGTTTTAGTTGCGACGAGGCAAGAATTGTGCAGTTTATGTTTTTCCATATCGAACACTTTGTTTGGGTTGAAGTGTTGTCCGTTGATACGTACTTCAAAATGAAGATGCTCGGTAGTTGCTCTTCCGGTCCGTCCTGTTAATCCTACCGGATCGCCAGCCTTTACGCGTTCGCCGACTTTTACTAGATTCTTTGAATTGTGGCTGTAAACCGTTTCCAGCCCGTTATAATGGCGGATAACCACCACATTTCCATAAGCGGCATAAGGTTTAGCCATGCGGACAATACCATCGAATGCTGCAACAATCGTATCGTTGGCACATGTTTTCAAGTCAACTCCGGAATGATGTCTTCTGCGGCCAGCATATGGTGAAATGACTTTTGCTCCGGGTAAAGGAAATGCATAATCGTCTCCAGTAATGAGAGCTAAATCGATAATCAGTGAATTTTCATCAGCCAGTAATTTGGGATCGGGCACTGCTATATCTGCTTTTTCCCGCGGAGAAAAGTTTTCTGTAATATCTTTGCGTGCATATTCTGTTTTTTCTAGTTCCGGTGTCGGGGGAAGAAATATGTAATCAACTTTGGGGAGCGGAACTTCTGTAGCCGGGGGAGACATAACGATTTCCTGATCGGATACTGATGGGGGTGTTTGCACTGATAGTACCGTTGAGCAGGTAGTTAGTGTTATGAGTGTAATTAATGATAATATGTAACTATAGATCTTAGGCATTATGAAAATAATTTTTTAGCTGGACAAAAATAGAAAAAACAATCCAGTCTAAAAGCCTAATTCGGAATACTTTATAGTTCTTTTTCATTTCTTTATGCTTTTCAATGACATGGAGGTGAGTTCGATAAGTGATAAAACAAGAAAAGGTGTCAATCGAAATTGAACACCTTTTCCTTTATAAATCAATAAGAAATGAAATATCAGTCTTTGTTATTTTCTGAAAAGAGACTTGGCTATACCCATCTCCAAACCGCGAAGTTCAGCCAAACCTCTCAGACGGCCGATGCAGGAATAACCGGGATTTGTTTTCTTTTTCAGGTCGTCGATCATCTGGTGGCCATGATCCGGACGCATAGCGATCGAACAGCCTCGTTTTTGTTGTAATTCAAGCAGCGCTTTCATTACGCCATACATATCAACATCGCCTTCCAGGTGATTTGCTTCGTAGAAGTTTCCTTCAGCATCACGTTGTGTACTGCGGAAGTGGACGAAATCGATACGGTCGCCATAGCGTTCCATGATACCAGCCAGATCGTTGTCGCTGCGGACACCGAATGAACCGGTACACAGGCACAGACCATTACTTTTATTGGGAACTGCTTCTATCAGCTTTTTGAAGTCATCTTCCGTACTCAGGATACGCGGTAAACCGAGAATAGAGTAGGGAGGATCATCCGGATGGATAACCAGTTTGACACCAGCTTCGTCGGCTACCGGAGCGATTTCTTTCAGGAAATAGATCAGGTTGGCACGCAGTTTTTCTGCATCGATATCTTTATAGCGGTCTAATGCTTCCTGGAATTGTTCTACGGTGAAACTTTCTTCAGATCCGGGCAGGCCGGCAATCATGTTGCGGGTAAGCAACAGGCGATCGTCTTCCGTCATTATATCGAAGCGGGCTTTTGCTTTCGCTTTTTCTTCTGCCGAATAATCGTTTTCAGCTCCCGGACGTTTCAGGATGAAAAGGTCGAATGCTATGAAAGCGGCACGTTCGAAACGAAGTGCCTTGGATCCGTCCGGCATTGTATAAGCCAGGTCGGTACGTGTCCAGTCGAGTACAGGCATAAAGTTGTATGTAACAACATTGATACCACATTTACCCAGATTGCGTAAGCTTTCTTTGTAATTATCGATATATTTTTGAAAATCTCCGGTTTGTGTTTTAATATGTTCATGTACAGGGACACTCTCTACAACAGACCATCTTAGACCGACTTCTTCGATCATTTCTTTCCGTTTCATGATCTCTTCCACTGTCCATACTTCCCCGTTGGGGATGTGATGCAGGGCATTAACGATGCCGGTAGCTCCGGCCTGTTTGATATCCCAGAGGCTGACGGGATCATTCGGCCCGTACCAACGCCACGTTTGTTCGCATAAATACATAAGTGTATCGTGTTTATGAATTATTAGATAGAGAATGCATCGAAACCGCCATCCACAATAGCAATTGTTCCGGTTACGAATTTAGATGCGTCACTGATTAAATACTGGATCGTACCGAACAATTCATCCGGTGTACCCAGACGTCTGAACGGTGTATGGGCGATAACTGATTTAGCACGTTCCGTATAAGAACCGTCCGGGTTGGTCATCAGCGTTCTGTTTTGTTCCGTCAGGAAAAATCCCGGAGCGATCGCATTTACACGCAAGCCTTCACCGAATTTAATAGCCAATTCACCAGCCATGTATTTGGTCAGGTTGGAGATAGCAGCTTTGGCAGTACCATATCCGACAACACGTGTCAGCGGACGGAGAGCCGATTCGGAAGAGAAGTTCACGATGGCACCTTCTTTTTGTTGTGCCATTACTTCGGCGAATACCATTGTCGGAAGTACGGTTCCAAACAGGTTCAGGTCTACCACTTTCTTAAAAGCATCAATCTGCAGGTCGAAGATATTGCTGTCCGGACCAATGGTTGCGCCTGCCATATTACCACCTGCAGCATTCAGCAATGCGTCGATCCGGCCATATTTGGCAAGGATATCTTTTTTATTCTGTTCAAGTGTTTCTTTGTTCAAAACATCAGTCAGGAAGAAACAGGCTTCACCTCCTTTTGCTTTAATATCGGCAACGATCTTTTCACCGGCTTCTACGGCACGGTCAAGGATTACAACTTTAGCACCTTCTTCAGCCAGATGGCCTGCGATTCCGCTACCCAGGATACCGGCTCCACCGGTAATAATGACAACTCTGTCTTTAATACAAAATAAATTAGCCATTTTATATATGATTTTTATTGTGATATTTTCATTTTATCGCCAACATGTGCGCGAGCACACATCGAATGCAAATGTATGGTATTTATTTGTCAAACAAAAAAAATATCGAAGAAAAATAATTAATTTATGCCTTTAAATATAGTTGTTGTAATACTTAATGTTCTCTTTAATAAGTATATCAATGGGCATGTAGTTGATTTGTTCGACTTTTTCCTTCAACACCAGATGGCGGAACAATGCACGGACGCAATTGAATCCTTGTACTTCCGGACGCTGTGCGATCAGGTGAGTGATATATCCGTCGTTCAGATGATTCAGGTTCGAGTCGATCACATCGTAACCGATCAGTTTAAAATGTCTGTCGATATCCTGGTTCCGGAAATAGTCTCCCAATACATGTGCCCTGGAATTAAAGATAATACCGGCCTTGATCTCTTCGTGTGTCGAGAAGAAAGAGTCGAGTATCTCTTTATTTTCCTCCGATTCGTCGGCATGGATATGTACCGGATATATTTTCCCCAGGAAATCATGACCGTACAGATAGTCACGGAAACCTTCTTCGCGTTTCATCACCTGTGTCGAATGCATGTCTCCTTTACGGATAAAGCGGAAAATGGCAATGTTATCTTCCGGTTGTATCTGTTCGAAAAGCAGTCGTCCGGCAATGTATCCGGAATCATAGGAATTGGTTCCGTAATAAGCGATGCAGTTTGTGTTTTCGATAAAGGCATCGATCAGTACGTAGGGTATCTCCAGCTTATCGAGTTGCTGAGTGAGCTGGATGACACTCTCTTTGAAAAGAGTGGCTATGATCACTCCCTGACAATCGGCCTCTTCGATTTTCGGTATCAGATTGTCGAAACTGCTTTTATCATACTGGTTGAAGAACATTCGGTCGACCTCGATATTGTAACTGAATAGTTCCTGCTCTGCTTTGTTGATCCCTTCGGACAGTTTGGCCCAGTATTCGCCTTGTGCAAAAGAAGGTATCAGTGTTATGAACTTATACTTCTTTTTAAGTGCCAGCGAACGGGCTATCAGATTCGGATGATAGTCTATCTCTTTTAAAACTTTTTCAACCTTCTTCTGTGCTTCTTCCGATACTTTTCCGCGGTTATGTAATATGCGGTCGACAGTTCCGGTGGATACACCGGATAATTCTGCAATGTCTTTAATTCTGTAAGTCTTCCCCATAGGGCAATTTTGTTATCATAAGTAACCCGTAGACTTTAGAAATCTACGGGCTGTTTAGTGTTATTCAATTTATAATTCTTCAATAATTTGCAAAGGTGCATTTAGTTTACGGAAAACATAGCCATACATCACATAGATAAGAGGCATTGCTACAAAAATTCCTATCCCCAGCACGATAAGTCCCAGTATGAAAATACCGATCATTGCCAGCATAAGTAAAAACAACGGCATTTCTTGTCCGCGGGTTATTTCCCAGCTGCGTTTCAGCGATTCGATGATTCCTGAATCTTCTTCAACAATGAAAGCGGTAAAGAACTGTAACCGTATGGCCAGGTATATACCCGGGATAACGAACAGGCAGATACCGAACAGGACGATGATCCCCATAAAAAGATTAGCCACGAAATAAGTAATGATTTTACGGGCTTGCTGGCCATAGGCCGAAAACTGCGGCTCTTCTCCATCCAGAGTCTGGAATATGTTTTTCATGTATCCCAGAGCAAAGATACACGAGATAATACAACTAATCAGATTGATAACGATTGTACCCACTATGGATTTCTGCATAGGCATAGCAAATGCACTTAAAGTGAAAGAAATTATGGTCATACCGATCAATAATCCGGACAAAACCCATATCTGAGCTTTGGTCCGTTGCCATGAAGTGCTACATACTTCCGAAATTGAAAACTTTGGTCCCATCAGCTTATTGATTAATTAAGTTTATAGATAGCTGTAAATTTAAACTAAATTATTGAATAAGCAAACCTCGTTTTAAGAATATATGCAAATTTGGACTAATTTACTTTCGATCCGTCAAAATATAGGCTATCTGTTTGATCTCTACATATAAATAAAGCTATTTTTTAGTATAAAAGAATGTATAAACGGGAAAAGTACAATAAAAAGATTTTACATTTGTACGTTTTTTAGGATATAAGTCCCCTGTTGTCGAGCCTGATAATACAAGCCTTCAAATAAAAAGTATGAAACTATTAATAGGCAGAAATATATTAAATTATAATTATGAATAAACAAATGTTGAGAACTACTATTACCCAATTAAGGCAAATTGCGTTATTTGCAGTGGGAGTGTCTTTATTAACCGCCTGTGGAAACAGCCAGGGGGGTATGAAGTTAGGCGACAGTGAATATGCTGTAATGACCGTTAATTCTTCTTCTTCCGACCAGACTACCTCTTATCCGGCTACTATCAGAGGTACGCAGGATATCGAAATCCGTCCACAGGTATCAGGGTTTATTGTTAAGTTATGTGTTGATGAAGGGGCTACAGTCCGTAAAGACCAGGCCTTGTTTCAAATTGATCCGACACAGTATAAAGCCGCCTACAACCAGGCAAAAGCTGCGGTAGAGATGGCACAGGCGAATGTCAGTACGTTGGAGTTGACCGAGAAGAATAAGAAAGATTTGTATGATAAGGCCATTATCAGCTCTTTTGAGTATCAGACCGCCGTCAACCAGTTGGCATCAGCCAGAGCTACTTTGGCACAATCGAAGGCTTCTATGGTAAGTGCAAAACAAAATCTGGATTTTTGTACTGTGAAAAGTCCTTCCAACGGTGTAGTCGGAACTTTCCCGTATCGTATCGGAAGTTTGGTAAGTCCGTCTATCTCCAGTCCGATGACGACAGTTTCCGAGATCGGAGATGTCTATGTTTATTTCTCCATGACGGAAAAAGAGTTGTTGCAGCTGACAAAGGCTGGCGGCACTTTGAAAGAACAATTGGATAAGATGCCGGCTGTTCAGTTACAACTAGCAGACGGAACTATGTTGGATGAAAAAGGAAAGATCGACGCTGTCAGCGGTGTGATCGACCAGTCTACAGGTTCGGTAAGTATGCGTGCAATATTTCCTAATGACAAAAAAATCCTGAGAAGCGGTGGTACAGGTAATGTTATATTCCCATATACCATGGACGGTATTATTATGATCCCGCAATCTGCTACGGTTGAAATCCAGGACAAGAAATTTGTATATGTACTGCAATCGGATAATACAATCAAGAATACGGAAATTCAGATTTCTCCTTTAAGCGACGGACAGACTTATCTTGTAACCAAAGGTCTGAAAGGTGGCGATAAGATCGTTATCGAAGGTGTTCAGAGCTTGCATGACGGTCAGGAAATCACGCCGATCACCAAAGCTGAACAAGATGCAAAATTTCAGCAGGCGATGAAAGATCAGAATGAAGGAAATTTAAAAACAGCTTTTAATTAATTAAAGGTATAGAGTGGATCGGGTTTCCGCCTGATTGCTTTCGTATATAAAAAAGTAAAATATGAAATTAGATAGATTTATTAACCGTCCGGTGCTTTCTACGGTGATTTCCATCGTAATTGTCATCCTGGGTATATTAGGCTTGCTCACATTGCCTGTTACCCAGTATCCGGATATTGCACCTCCTACCGTGTCGGTAAGAGCCACATATACAGGTGCCAATGCGCAAACTGTATTGAATAGTGTGATTGCACCTTTGGAAGACCAGATAAACGGGGTGGAGAACATGATGTATATGACCTCCAATGCTTCGAATAACGGTTCTGCCGATATCTCCATATATTTCAAACAAGGTACAGACCCGGATATGGCTGCGGTAAACGTTCAGAATCGTGTGTCTATGGCTCAAGGTCTGTTGCCGGCCGAAGTAACAAAGGTCGGTGTGACAACTCAGAAACGCCAGAACTCCATGCTGGTGGTTTTCGCCGTATATGATGCGGAAGACCGTTACGACCAGAAGTTCCTCGAAAACTATGCAAAGATCAACCTGATCCCTGAAGTACAGCGTGTGCCAGGGGTAGGTGATGCGAACGTGTTGGGTACCGACTATTCTATGCGTATCTGGTTGAAGCCGGATGTGATGGCACAATACAAACTGGTTCCGAACGATGTCTCCAATGTTTTGGCAGAGCAGAACGTGGAAGCAGCTCCAGGTTCTTTCGGTGAACAGGGTAACCAGACTTTCCAGTACACGATCCGTTACAAAGGTCGTTTGCAGACTGCGGAAGAATTTGAAAATATTGTTGTGAAGGCATTGGCTGACGGTGAAGTACTGCGCCTGAAAGATATAGCTGACATCGAATTAGGGCGTTTGACCTATAACTTCGTCAATAAAGTAAACGGACATAATGCCGTTGCCTGTATCGTTTACCAGATGCCCGGAACGAATGCGACAGAGACTATCAATAACATCCTGGAATTGTTGGATAAGTCAGAAAAGACAATGCCGCCGGGCATGAAGGTTGAAGTTTCCATGAATGCCAACGACTTCTTGTATGCTTCTATCCATGAAGTATTGAAGACATTGATCGAGGCATTTATTCTGGTATTTATCGTGGTTTATATCTTCCTGCAGGATATGCGTTCCACATTAATTCCTGCCATTGCCATTCCGGTGGCCTTGATCGGTACCTTCTTTTTGTTATCCTTGATCGGGTTCAGTATTAACTTGCTGACACTTTGTGCGATGGTGCTTGCCATTGCGATTGTGGTCGACGATGCCATAGTCGTCGTCGAGGGGGTCCATGCCAAGTTGGACCAAGGATACAAATCGGCTAAACAAGCCTCTATCGATGCGATGAGTGAACTTGGTGGTGCTATCGTTTCTATTACACTGGTGATGATGTCCGTATTTATCCCCGTAAGTTTTATGGGAGGTACGGCCGGGGTGTTCTACCGTCAGTTCGGTGTAACAATGGCTATTGCGATCGGTCTGTCTGCATTGAATGCTTTAACGTTGAGTCCGGCGTTGTGTGCCATCTTCCTGAAACCTCATGATGAACACGCAGAGAAGAAAACGACATTCGTTTCCCGGTTCCATACCTCTTTCAATGTTGCTTACGATTCATTGCTGAAGAGTTATAAGAAGCGTGTCCTGTTTTTTATTCAAAAGAAATGGCTTGCTTTCGGAACGGTTATCGCTTCTGTTGCTTTGTTGGTATTTTTTATGCAGGTAACACCGACCGGTATGGTACCGAACGAAGATACGGGTACGATTATGGGAGCTGTAACACTGCCTCCCGGAACTTCACAGGAACGTACACAGGAAATCATGCAACGTGTTGACAGCCTGATCGCTTCTGATCCTGCCGTTAAATCACGTACGGCTATTACCGGCTTCAGCTTTATCGGTGGTCAGGGACCTTCTTACGGTTCATTCATCATCAAGTTGAAGGACTGGGATGAACGTTCGATGACACAAAGTTCGGATGTGGTTTATGCCAGTTTGTTCATGCGTGCCCAGAAAGTCGTGAAGGATGCACAGGTATTGTTCTTTACTCCGCCTATGATTCCGGGTTATTCGGCATCCAGCGATATCGAGTTGAACATGCAGGATAAGACAGGTGGTAGCCTGGAAAGATTCTTCTCCGTTTCTAAAGATTATATGGCAGCATTGACCGCCCGTCCGGAGATCAAGTCTGCACAGACTACTTTCAACCCGAACTTCCCGCAGTATATGATCGATATCGATGCCGCAGCTTGTAAGAAAGTCGGTATCAGCCCGAGCGATATCCTTATGACGTTGCAAGGTTATTACGGAGGTTTATATGCTTCCAACTTCAACCGTTTCGGTAAGATGTACCGTGTAATGGTACAGGCCGATCCTTCTTTGAGAGCCAACATGGAATCATTGAAGAATATTAAGGTTCGTAACGGTAACGAAATGGCACCGATCTCTCAGTTCATTACGATCGAGAAAGTATACGGACCGGATATCATCAGCCGTTTCAATATGTATACGTCAATGAAAGTGATGGTTGCCCCAGCTGAAGGATTTACCAGCGGTCAGGCACTGAAAGCCCTTGAAGAAGTTGCCAGCACGACACTTCCTGCCGGTTTTGGTTACGAACTGGGAGGTATGGCGCGTGAAGAAGCTGAAACCAGCGGTAGTACGACCGGTCTGATCTTCGTGCTCTGTTTCGTGTTCGTTTACCTGTTGCTGAGTGCACAGTATGAAAGTTATGTATTGCCGTTGGCCGTATTGCTTTCAATACCGTTCGGTTTGATGGGTAGCTTCCTGTTCGTACAGGGTTGGGCTGCTTTAGGCAGTATCCCGGCTTTAAAGATGATACTGGGAACGATGTCGAATAACATCTACATGCAGATCGCCTTGATCATGTTGATGGGGCTGTTGGCTAAGAATGCTATTTTGATCGTAGAGTTTGCCCTCGACCGTCGCCGTATGGGTATGAGTATTACCTGGGCTGCCGTATTAGGTGCTGCCGCCCGTCTGCGTCCTATCCTGATGACCTCTCTGGCGATGGTAGTCGGTTTGTTGCCGATGATGTTCGCTTTCGGTGTTGGTGCTCATGGTAACCGTACACTGGGTACTGCTGCTATCGGCGGTATGTTTGTCGGTATGATCTTCCAGATCCTGATCGTTCCGGCTCTGTTCGTAGTATTCCAGTACCTGCAGGAAAAGGTTAAACCGATCGAATGGGAAGATTTGGACAACAGTGATCTGAATACGGAAATAGAACAGTACGCTAAAAAATAAGTGAGAAGACAATGAAGAAAAATCAAGTTATATATATGATGTGTGCAACCGCTCTGCTGAGCAGTTGCCACATTTACAAAGCATACGACCGTCCTGACACGATAGAGACCGCCGGTATTTACCGTGATCCGGTATCGGTTACGGACACCCTGGCTGCCGATACGACCAATATGGGGAATATACCCTGGACGGATATTTTCCGTGATCCGAAACTGCAGTCTCTGATTGAAGAAGGACTGGCGAACAATGTGGATATGCAGGCTGCAGTTCTCCGTGTGGAAGAATCGAAAGCGTTGCTGACTGCCGCCCGTTTGTCTTTCCTGCCGTCTTTGAATCTGGCTCCGCAAGGTTCGACCACGACGATCGGAAGTTCCAGTTATGCCAAAGCATATACCTTACCGGCAGCAGCAAGCTGGGAAGTCGATCTGTTCGGTAAGCTGCTGAATGCAAGCCGCGACCAGAAAACGATCTATCTGCAAAGCCAGTATTCACAGCAGGCAGTACGTTCACAGCTTATCAGCGGTATCGCCAATACCTATTTTACTTTGCTGATGCTCGATCGCCAGGTAGAGATTACAGCTGAAACGGTCGATATCTATAAAGAAAATGTACGCGCGATGGAAGCTATGAAGGAGGCAGGTATGACCACCGAAGCAGCCGTTGTACAGATGAAAGCCGTATACCATCAGGTTTCCTCTTCACTGATCAACCTGAAACGTCAGGTTCGTGAAGTAGAAAACTCTTTGTCGGTACTGTTGGCGAAAGCACCCCAGCAGATCGAACGTGGCAGATTGGAAGATCAATATATTCCGGATGAACTGATGGCAGGTGTTCCTTTGCAATTGCTGGAAAACCGTCCGGACGTGAAGATCGCGGAAATGTCGCTTGCAAGCGCTTATTATACAACGAACAAAGCACGTGCTGCTTTCTATCCGGGGTTGAATATTACGGCTACTGCCGGTTGGACGAATGGCTCGGGTATTACAGTTTCCAATCCGGGACAATTCATGTTCCAGGCATTGGCATCTCTTGCACAGCCAATCTTCAACAACGGCAAGTTGATGGCTAACCTGAAAGTGTCGAAAGCGGAAGAGAAGATCGCCCAGATGAATTATCAGCAAGCTATCCTCCAGGCCGGAAAAGAGGTGAGCGACGCATTGCATCTGTACGATGCAACCAATAAAATGCTGGTTCAGGATAAAGAACAGATCCAACAATTGGAGAAAGCTGTAGAATATACGAAAGCGTTGTTCCAGTCGGCTCAGTCCACTTATCTGGAGATTCTCTCGGCCCAGCAGAGCCTTTTGAGTGCACAATTGACAGAAGTATCCGACAACGTTCAGCGTATGCAGGCTGTTATCAACCTGTATAGTGCTGTAGGTGGAGGAAGAGAGTAATAACCATTAAAACTTAGATTATTATGATTAGTCCGTTAGCTTATGTAGATGCCGGTGCAAAACTGGGAGCGAACGTTACTGTTCATCCGTTTGCATACATCGATAAGAATGTCGAGATCGGCGATAATTGCGAGATCATGCCTCACGCCAGTATCATGAGTGGTGCACGTCTGGGGAAAGGTAACCGTGTATTCAATGGGGCTGTTATTGCGGCAGAACCCCAGGATTTCAAATATAAAAGTGACATGACATTAGCCGTTATAGGCGATGATAACGTGATCCGTGAAAACGTAGTGATCAATCGTGCCACGACTCCGGAAGGGCAGACCTTTATCGGTAATGGTAATTTCCTACATGAAGGGGTGCATATTTCACACGATACACATATCGGAAACCATTGCGTATTGGGTTACGGTAGCAAGGTCTCCGGTAATTGTTTCTTTGAAGATTATTCGATCTTCGGCGGAAACGTCTTGGCAAGCCAGGGCAGCCGTGTCGGTACCTGGTCGATGACACAGACCGGTTGCCGTTTCCGTAAAGACGTTCCTCCTTATATCGTGGCTGCGCAGGAACCGACTACTTATTATGGCGTTAATTCTTTCATCCTGTCACACCAGGGGATAAGCGATAAGGTCATTAAACATATCAGCCATGCCTACCGCATTATTTATCAGGGTAACACCAGCCTTTTTGATGCCTTGCTGATGATCAAGGACCAGGTGCCGATGAGTGATGAAATACAGCATATCATTGATTTTATCAATGATTCCAAACTGGGGATTATCGGAAGATAACAAGCTTGTATATAAAAGGGAACGAGGATATCTGGATAGGTATCCTCGTTTTTTTTTGTCTTTACCCGGGGCATTAACCGATGAACTGTCGGTAGCCTTACTAAAAACTATTTTTTATTATATGATAAACTATTTCCCGGTATATTACAAACTATTTATATGCTGTAGTACTAATGTCTGATATGCTGTACACCTTATATATGATATACTGTACTACTTATATGCGATAAGGTGTACAGGGTATTTGTAGTTTGTTATATACTAGGAAATAGTTTCCCGTTTGTCTGAAGATACTTTCCTGTAATGTGAGTAATACTTGTTATGTAACTTCTGAATGACAGATTTATATGAATATGTATGGAGAGTTTGAAAATAAAAGTCTATCTTTAGGAGGATGATTAAGAAAATAAAGTAATAACTGTACAATCTGATATAAAAAGTAAATCCATGAGTATAAGGTATAAATTTACTCCTATTTATGACAATCTGAATAAGGAAGGGGAGAAAGTAAAAGGGTATTATCCGCAAGTTGTCAGTCGCGGAACGATTCATAAAGATAAGTTATTCGACCATATTTCGCATGGTTCGGCACCGCTTCGGGCGGAGTTATCCCGTTCGTGGATGCTGATAGAAGATTCTATAATCGAACTATTGGAAGAGGGCTTTGACGTTTGTCTGAATGATTTCGGGACTTTTTCTGTCTCAGCCGAAAGTCGCCTTGTAGAAAAGAAGAACGAGATACGTGCCGAGTCGATCACTGTAAAAGGGCTTAACTTTCGTACTTCCAAAGCGATCAACAGAAAACTGAAGAAGGCAAAGTTTGAACGCGATCCGGAAAATGGATATTGAATAGGATGCAAGAAGATTCGTTTCTTTGTAAGGTATTCAAATATCGTTGTTCTTTTTATATATCAATAATAGTAAGGTAACAAAGAACAGGAAAATATTCATTACTAATGATCGTAATATGATTGTATTACTTTCGTTGCTTTCTGTATATATGTCCCTAAAGTAATTAATTGCTGTACTGGATACAAAAGAAAGAAGCAACCAGATGATATATTCAAGATAGAGTATTTTGTTTTTTCTTTTGCACCGTGTATAAATGATAATGAAAAAGAACCAATATGAAGTACTTTCAATTGCATAGAAGAATTGAGCTTCAAACCCAAAGAATAAGTTTTTAGCGAAACTTAGAATTAATATTCCAATAAAGAATATTGTTGTAGGTAATATATATCTATTCATAGACATTTGTTTTTGCTTTTTGATACTCTATAAAACTCTCTAATATATATAAATTGATTGAGTATAAGAAAATATAGAAAAGAATATTACCATATTATGATGTTATTATCGTATGTAAAGATTCTTCCTTTTAACCTGAAATTTCTTTTATCTAATATTGTATATATAGTATTTGATGGAACTTGATGTGCATTGAATCCTGTATTTTTATTTTCTGAAATAGGAATTGAACTCCAATGGCTAATGTTCCAGTAAGCCAATTCATAATTATCAATATTGTCTATAATGTGAATTTTTGATAGATATTGGGTGAGATTAATATCTACCTTACTCTCATTGTTTATTTTATATTTTCTGATATTACCGAGAAAGTCTACCGAAAGAGGACTGTCAATTGCTTTTATTCCATTGTAATTTGTTTTAGTGATTGGTAAATATATAATAGATCGTCCCATATTATGAAAAAGGTATAACTGTTTTTCAAATAGACTTCCTTTAGAGATTTCTTTCCATTTATTATTATTGTATACTGCCAAATAGACCTCTTCGGGTATAGATTTTATTGAAATTCTGATATCTGTTGTTGGTATATAATTGTTTGTTACATCTATATAATTGTTATTGTCGAATTGTTCAGTATTACTTGATTCTGTTATTGAATATATTTGTCTAAATATTTTAGGTGGATGGGCGGCTAGCCAATTTCCTGTTTGTAGCATTACAGGGTTGCAGCATTCATCGAAATAGACAACTTCTGTATGGCCATTATCTGTACTTCCCCATAATGGGATATAGTCCTTAGTTGATGCTATACCCATAGATCGTAATGCTAATACTATAATATCGGCTATAATGGAACAATTACCTTTTTGGTAATAGAGAATTTCTTTATAATCTAATGAGGGTTTAAGATTTAAAGCATCACAGGAGTAAGATATTTGCTTATTTATATCTTTAATGATTAATTGGGAGATGTTTTTTATTGTTTTCTCATTTTTCATACTATCAATCATTGGTTTATATCGTTTTATAAAGAATGATCTCCAGTCTACTAGATTTTCTTTATTTATTCTATATGGAAGGATATATTCATAAAATATACTTTTTGTATATCCCTTAGACCATGGGAAGTTTTCCCATGCATAAAATGCGTAGTCACAATTTTCTATTAAATATTGAGCATTAATGTGTTCCATATCATTTATGGAATCTATCTCTAAATGAAAGTTTAAAGAGTCTAATATAGATTGATAATTATTCTTATCTATATGTGTATCAAATAAACAGAAATTATTCTTTCTGTTTAATGTATCTTTGACTATTAATTTGTAAGAATATTTATTCTTCATATTCTTGATTAGAAATAGTACAGCATTGTATTTTTTTGTTGTCGTTTTTATAGTGCTTTAAAACTTTCTTTAGCTCTTTATTGTTTCTGCTATAAGATAGTATACTGTAATTGTTGTTTAATGTATTAATTGTACAAATTGATATTATTATAGATAATAATACTATAAGTGTTTTTTTATTTGTTGTATATTGAAATGATTTCATTTGCTTCTTCTTTTATTTTTAGTGTTGTGTAAGATGGTATTTTGATCTTAAAATCTTTGATTAACTTGGCGGTTTTTATCATTTCATTTTTTTTATTGTATTCTTTGTATAATAGCATTAACTGATATAAAGGAAATATTCTGTTTGGAACCATTTTAAATGCATGTATATAGCAGTTTTGAGCATTGTTGAAATTGTTAGTGTTTTTATAGTTGTTTCCTTTTAGTATCCAAATGAACGAAGTGTTCATATGTTTTAATACTTTTTCGAAATAAATATTACTTTCCTCATTTTTATTACAGTTAGATAATATAACCGCGTAATCATATAGAAATAGAGTGTCATATTTTAATTTATCTTCAATCGAATTGTAAATTAAAAGTTTTTCTTTATCAGGTATTGAAGTCTTTTTTGATTCTTGCCAAATAGTGTAAGCATAATTCCTGTTAATTGTCGTGTTTATAATTTCAAAGTAGCAAATCGCTAATGATATAATTATTAATTTATGATGTGTTCTGTTGAATGAAAGCAAAAATCTCTTATCAAAAGATGCTAATATACCTGTAAAGGTTGTTATTGTTAATAATGTTTCAACCCTTCTGAGTGGATAACTAAATAGTGAAAGAAGAAAAATAGATAGTATTGTATATTTTACAGGAGAGACGATGAATTTATTTTTTTCATTTTTAATCGTAAATAAGTATATTGTGAAAACGAAGGTTAATATTATACCAATTATTCCATATTCTGCTCCTATTTGTAGTATTTCATTGAATCCATATTTTGTGTTGTCAGCAAATTTTATGTATTTACTGTCAGGGTTCTTTTTAAAGTAGGTCATTTGATATTCCGGATATATAGAATAAAATGTATTATAACCAAAACCAGATATAGGTCTGTTGAATATCATATTTGTAGTTATTTTGTATATAAGAATTCGGCCATCTACCGAATCTTTTCTATGGTTAATTAGATTATATAATGAGAATATGCTAAGTAAGATTATTATTGGAGCAAAAATAATAGATTGTTTGAGGTTTATTTTTTTGATATATTCTATAAATGAATTACTATTGTTGCAGTAAATTAGTATACTGCATGTTAATACTGATAGAATACCATTTCTTGAATCTGTTAGGAATATAGTAAGAATGATTGGAAGTAATAGTATTCCAAATATTATTTTATGTATAGTATTACTGTTTAGAAGTAAATAAAATCCGATAGGATAGGTTATAGCTAAATATATACCTGTTATACCTGAGTTTCCCATTATACCGATTAAAGGCATTGTATAATTATTGACAATTGACATGACAGCATGAATGGTGCTTATCGATATGATTAGTCGTAAAATGTTAATATTCCATTTTGTTTTTGATATTGAGTAAAATAAGATAAGATAGGAAATTATTGTATAAGTGTCTTTTTCCCAATTGTTTATATGTGAAGTGATATAAACAATTCCTATGATAATATAGATGTCGTATATCTGTATATGTATTTTGTTTTTGGATAATAAATGGGCTAATATGAGAATTGCACAGGTACTAAAAACTAATATTTCTTTTATGTATATGTAATTTGTTCTATTAGATATTAAAGGAAATAAAAATAGTAAGCTTGCTAATGTTAGATTAGTAAAGATCTCAGTATTCTGTTTTTGTTGAAAATTGAATCTCTTTCTCATTGAAAATAATATAATCTTAGAATTAGCCTATTCAACTAAGATGTAATAGGCTAATTCTGATAATAACTACTTTTTTATTTTATATTTCACAATACCTACTACAATTAATATGATTGTAAAAGTTAAGAATATTGCTTCTATATTGGATAATATATAGTTTTTATTTAGATTATTCACTATGTTTGATTTATAAAATATCAATGACTGTATAATATAGAATATAAATGAAAAGGAATAAAATTCTTTATATATAATCTGTTTTTTTGTATGTATCTAGAAGTACAAATGAAAAAAAATAGACAAGGCCATGATAACATAAGACTCCTATAAATGAGATTTGTTAAATCTTTACTACCTCCTTCTATTATTAAATTGGATAGAAAGAAGAATGCATATATAAGAATGGCAAATAAAATCCATTTTAAAATATATTTCATTTTGTTCTATTTAAAATATTTTGTGTGCAGCTTCTGTTCCAGAAGCTATACATCCTCCGCCAATAGCACCGGGACCAGCTCCTATACCACCTATACCAGCTCCTCCAAGAGCGCCTAAGGCAGCACCAATAGCATCTTCTTTTGCAATATCCCATACACCATCCCAAAAGCCTTCTTCCGGATCTCCGCTTTTAGTTGTTATAGTTTTTTGTTGAGATTTATTTATCCCTAAAATATTTACTCTCCATTTTTCTAAATTTTCATTCCAGTATATTGCAGAATAGCGTGCAACAGAACAACCACAGAGAATAGGAAAACATTCATTTTCTCCAAGATTATTATTTTGTAGTATTTCGTTTTCAAGTTCTATGATGTTGTTTGTAACAGTTTTTATATCAGCCTCTTTTGGTACTGTTAAAATGTCAATTAAACGAATAAGATAGTCTTTTTGAAGATTAGATATTGGAACATCAGAGAAATTGAGAGAATCAGGAAAAGTATCGTTATATGCAGATTTTGTAATCTGTTTATTGAGTAGTTCTTTCTTTTTCATAAAGGAAATAGTCGTTTTTTTGATATACTGGATATCAAAAAATTTTGTTCCTGATTTCGTTTTGGGTAGTTTGATTATTTCATTTAAAATATAATCCATACCTTCATTGTGGAGTTGTCCTATATAATCCTGAGGATTGTTAGAAACTTTACTTTCTTGGTCAAATATTGATTGGCAAGAGAATAAAATGGCTGTAATTAGCAGCGAAGTAAGTAGGTAATAACTTTTTTTCATATTATTAAATTTTAATGTGTGACAAAATTACTGGTGATGGCTATAATGTATTCTAACTATTATCTCATAATTGAATAATCATTGATATTTATTTTAGTTATATTTGCATTCATATCAAGATATCTATGAAAGGTGCAACCTTTGTTCTTCTTTTAGGGTTCCTGTCAATTATTTTGAATCAGGGAATCTGGATTCATAATATGAAGAAGACATATTATGAAGATTATTCTCTATTGTTTAGTAACTTGCTGAATATTAGTCTTCAACGAGATGCTCAGGATTCTTTATCTGTCAATTTGGAGAAAGTGGATATAAGTTTGAAAAAACATTTGGAAGAAGCTAACCTTATGCTCCCTTATAAATTAGAGTTGTGTAAAAATGAACGGATAATTAATACGGTCGGGAATTATGTGGAAAAAGCAGATGATTATATTTATGTGTCTCCACGGATAGCAATTTCAGATTCTTTATTTTTATGCTGCTCTGCCATTATTCCTTCTTCGTTTATCATAGGAAAAATGAAGAGGATTAATGATATATCATGTTGGGCAATGATATTTAGTATTGCATGTTTGATTTATTTGCTGCTTAATATCATGAAAAAGGAAAAGAAGTTGAAATCAAATGCTTTAGCAATATATGGAACTATACATGATTTGAAATCACCTTTAAGTTTGACTTATTTACTTATTTCAAGATTTGCCGGAAAGGAAAATGATCATGTAAAGAAACAATCTTTTTTGGCATGTAAAGCACAATTATATACGTTGAGTAATGCTATAGAGACACTACTGTCTGTTTTGAAAATGACTGACCAACACGTCTCTATAAAAAAGGAACCTATCGATTTGCGTGGGTTGATAGATTCTATTATTGAAAATTTATCAGTACTTTACGCTAATAAGCATTTTACACTATTGATAGAAGATAAAATGGAAACAGATTGGATTGAAGCAGATCCTTTTTATCTGAGGAATAGTCTTACAAACTTGTTAGATAATTCATTAAAGTATTCTGATGAAAATGTAAAGATAGAAATTCTTCTTCAAAAGAGGTTGGATACTTTTTCTATTGCTATAAAAGATACAGGTTGGGGGATTTCTGGAAAGCTTCGGAAAAAGCTCTTTACACAATGTTGTAGAGGCGATCGACACGACCAGCCTAAGGGACATGGACTGGGATTGATGTATACAGTCCGGGTTGTAAAGAATATGGGGGGGGATCTTACTTTCCAAAGTGTAGAAGGAGAAGGTAGTACATTTATTATAACATTACCATGTTGAATTCAGATAAAATAATAAAAGTGATTGTTTTTGACGATGATATTTTGTTGGGAAATATGATCGTATCTATTTTGAAAGAAGAGAGAATGGAGGCTATTTACCAGTCCTCTTTATATGGGGCAAAGGAAGCTGTCCTCTCTTTTGAGCCGGATATAATCGTGTTAGATGTCGAGATGGGGGAGGATAGTGGAATTGACTTTGCCTCCGAGATGCAATCCAGGGGTATTACAACTCCTATATTATTTATGTCTTCACATGTTAGAGGATATGAGGTTGCCCAAGGTATACAAGCCGGAGGGAAAGTGTATATTAAAAAGCCTTTTGATATGGAAGAACTGATTGTCTATATTCGGCAATATGCTTGTTCTTCTTCCGGGCATTCTCATTTGATCAATTTTGGCAGATTACAATTAAATAAAGAAACTCGCGACCTATTTTTGGAAAATAGATTAATAAAGAAGCTTAGCAAGATTGAATACCAGATATTATTATTGTTGATAGAAAAACAGGGTGAAGTAGTTCCTCGCAGCCGTTTTTTTAAGGAGATTTGGGATGATTGTGATATTTATGATGCTAGCTTGAATAATTTTATATCCAAATTGCGAACCCTTTTACTTTTAGATGATAGTTTGACTATAAGAACATTACCAGATATAGGATATATGCTTTTTATTGATGAACGGAACGGGAACAATTGAAATATTCCCGTTCCGTTTGTAATTTGATGTCTGCCTGGAATCTATATCTGATTACATGGCTTGACTAAAGCAAGTCATATAACGATTGCAAGTAATTACGTACTTCTTTGAAGCGTTTTTTGCGAACGTAGGATAAATATAATGCAATGGATACCGTAATCAGTACCACAATTAATGTGAACAAAATGATTGTTCCGTGTAGGATATAATTCTGTATGATAAAGATTCCTACAATAAAGAGAGTTAGTCCGATGCTGATGGAGGTATCATATTTCTTTTGGTAAGCGATGCTTTTATCGATGTAGATGATCTTTTCCTTGATCCATTCTTTGACAGGAATTGCCGGGTTTTGCATCTGCATCTTTCGTAAACTTCTCCATAATAATATCCATGATATGAGAATGATCACTATTAGTATGCCATAGAATATCTTTAAAGAAAGACTGATTGATCCTGCGATGACTTCCCATAAGAGATAAACAGTGACTAAAGCTGACAATACCGCTTTTGTTTTCAACCCCGGGAAGAGATGGGGGATCGCATTACGGGCATTCTTAACGATCATATTATCCAGCTCGGAGATTGAATATGGTTTGATCTCCCGGTTTGCCTGGCTTTTCCATATGTTGCTTAATTCGTTGTTTTCCATATTATTTACCTGTTAAAGAAGATTTCAATTGTTTCTTTGCTCTGTTAATCCGTACACCGACGTTCGTGGGAGTTATCCCCAGTATTTCGGCGATCTCGTTGTAGCTATACTCTTCCATATAGAGGAGCATGATGGAGCGGTCGATTTCATTCAGGGAATGGAGCATTTCCAATAGTTGCTGGAAGTCGATGCCTTGCTCGATACAGTCTTGTTCATCGACATCGGAAGTTTCGGGAACGGATTCCACCAATACTACCCGGCAATCTTTCCGTATCTTTGTGATGGAGGTGTTGATGGCGACGGCATAGATCCACGATCCGATCTTTTCCTTGTCTTTCAGGGTTGAGAACGATTTCCAGAGATTGTAGACAACTTCCTGGAAATTATCCTCCCGGTCTGTGACTGTTTTAAAGTATATCAGATTTACCTTGTGGATGATACCCTGGTAGTCGGACAGTATCCTGAGGAAATCTTCATGCGACTGTTTCATACTGAATGTTTTTTATTGAACTGTACTATATAGTCGTTGAAGCAGGTAATTTCTTACAAGATATGGAGAATTTAATTTTATACTGGGTCATTCAAGAATTAGTTCATAATCGGCAACGTCCAGCCATCGGTTGAATTTCCGTCCAACCTCATGAAAGTGGGATACCTGTTTGAAGTCCAGTCTCTCATGGAGTTTCACACTCGGCTCGTTGGGGATAGTGATACAGGCGATCAGTGCATGGTAGGTACGTTTGCGGCAGTCTTTGATCAGTTGTTCCATTAATATTCTTCCGTATCCTTTCCTGAGATGGTCCGGATGCAGGTAAATGGTCGTTTCTGCGGTGCTGCTGTAAGCTTTCTTCGTTTTCCATTCATGGGCATAACAATAGCCTGTTATTTTACCTTCTTCCACACAGACCCAGGCAGGGCAGTTCCCGATAATAGGCAGCAGGCGTTCGCGCATCTCTGTTTCAGACGGGACTTTTGTGTCGAAAGTCACAACGGTATTGTTTACGTAGTGGGCATAGATGCAGGTTATCTCACTCACATCGTTCAATGTCATCGGGCGTATCATGATTCTTTTTTGTGTAAAGTTAATGATTAAAAATAAAAAGAGGATAACTCCGTGGAGCTATCCTCTTAAGATATAATCAATCGAGTTTGTTTACTGATTATAAAGCACCTACTTCTTTCAATGCTTCGTTTGTTTTCTTAACAGCTGCAGCGCTCTTAGCGAACAATTCTTTTTCTTCAGCTGTCAGTTCCAGTTCAACGATCTTTTCGATACCGTTCTTGCCAAGGATAACAGGAACACCGATGCAAAGATCTGATTCGCCGTATTCTCCTTCCAGATAAACTGAACAAGGAACCATCTTACCCTGGTTGTGGATGATAGATTCAACTACATAAGCTCCTGCTGCACCCGGTGCATACCATGCAGAAGTACCCAGCAGTTTAGTCAGTGTAGCACCACCTACCATAGTAGAAGCAACCACTTCCTGCAGTTTGTCAGCACTTAACAATTTGCTAACAGGGATACCTTTGTAAGTAGCCAGACGAGCCAACGGAATCATTGTTGTATCACCGTGACCACCGATTACCATACCTTCTACTTCGTTAGCGTTGCATCCCAAAGCCTGAGACAAGAAATATTTGAAGCGTGAGCTATCCAATGCACCACCCATACCGATGATACGGTTTTTCGGCAGACCCAGAGATTTCAATGACAGGTAAGTCATTGTATCCATCGGGTTAGAGATAACTACGATAATTGCATTCGGAGAATATTTCAGGATGTTCTGAGCTACACTTTTAACGATACCAGCGTTAACACCGATCAACTCTTCACGAGTCATACCCGGTTTACGGGGAATACCTGAAGTGATAACTACAACATCAGAATTTGCAGTTTGAGCATAGTCGTTAGTGCAACCTACAACTGTTGTATCGAAACCCAGCAGCTGAGCTGTCTGCATCATATCCATTGCTTTACCTTCGGAAACACCTTCCTTAACATCAAGCATTACAACTTCGTCTGCCACTTCATTGAAGGCAAGAACATTTGCGCAAGTAGCACCTACATTACCGGCGCCAACAACTGTTACTTTAGACATAATAATAAGTTTTATATGTTATTACTTATAAAAATACTTCCTGTTTTTATCGAGGACAAAGGTACAATGTATTGCTGAATAAAGAAATATTTCCGTAAATAATTTAATTCTCTGGATTATTAATTATCGCTAAATAGGGGGAGAACGGATTTCTTAAAAAACATTACCGGTAGCATGAACAATCGCTATTGATCAGTAGTTTTATTAAAAAGGGGTTTACTAATCTTAAATCTGTGTGCATATGATTAAGTTATTTCATTCTTGTTTAATGATATATCCTGTCATCTTATTATTTGTTTCCGGACTGGATGGGCAGGCACAGCTAGCACCGTTATTGCCGGATACATTCAGAACAGTCGTTCCTGATACTGTGAGACTGGATGATGAGATCGCTGTCGGATATGCTACCGGCAGGCAGCAGACCATTTCCGGTTCTGTCGATAAAGTTTCCGAGAAACGTATGAACAAGGGATATGTATCCAGTTCGCTGAATGCCTTGAGCGGGCAGGCGGCGGGTGTCAGTATTTCTACCGGGGCGAACAGGGCGGCAGCGTTGAGTTCCGTCCGGGTTCGGGGAACAACCTCCCTGACAGGGGGGAACGATCCGTTGGTTATTATCGACGGTGTTTCTTCCGATCTGAATACGCTTAGTTCTATCTATCCGGCGGATATCGAAAGCTTTACCATCCTGAAAGATGCTTCCGAGACGGCTCAATACGGTTCTCGTGGTGCTTCGGGAGTTATCGAAGTGGCTACGAAGAAAGGAAAAGGCGGTGCGTTCAGTATCAGTTACGATGGCAGTTTCGGGATCGAGGCGGTCTACAAGAATATGAAGATGTTGTCGGGAGATGACTTCCGGGTAGTGGCGGCAGACCGTAATATCGAAATACTGGATCTGGGCTTCAATACGAATTTTCCGGAAGAAATAACCCGGACCGGGATTGTGTAGAACCACCATATCGCTTTGGGGGGAGGTTCTGAAACGTCCAATTATCGTGCTTCCCTCGGGGTTATGGACCGGGATGGGGTAGTACGAACCAATGATTTGCAGAATTTTACAGTCAAGCTGGATATTGCCCAGCGTGCGTTCAACGACCGGTTGAAGATCGATTTGGGTGTTTTCGGTTCCCTTCAAAAGAATCGTTATCTGAACGATATCCAGAAGACTTTTTATTCGGCTGCGGCTTTCAACCCGACATTCCCGAATCACCGGGATGAACAGACCGGAGCGTGGAATGGGGTAACCAATGCCAGCCAGATTACCAATCCGCTTGCCTGGCTGGAAGTAAAAGATGACGACTCCAATGCTCACTTTAATACGCATCTCAAGTTTACACTGAAGCTGAGCAAGCAATTGAAGTTTTCCGCCTTCGGTTCTTATACATATAATATAATAGATAACTCCCAATATCTGCCGACAACGGTATGGGCACACGGACAAGCCTATAAAGGGGAGAGGAAGATGGAAGACCTGTTGGGGAATCTGATGCTGAGTTATTCCAACGATTGGGGTGAGCATCATCTGGATGCGCTGGGCCTGGCAGAGGCACAGAAGAATATATTGACCGGATTTTATACAACGGTCACCAATTTTTCTACGGATAAGTTTGGGTATAATAATTTGCAGGCCGGTGCCGTACGGCTTTGGGAAGGAACGAACTCTTATTATGAAGATCCCCGTTTGAGTTCTTTTCTGGGGCGTGTGAATTATGTGTATGCCGGAAAATATGTCGCAACGGTCAATGCCCGTGCGGATGCTTCTTCGAAAGTCGGTAAGAATAATAAATGGGGGTTCTTTCCTTCGGTTTCGGCCGCCTGGGTGATAACGGAAGAGGATTTTATGAAACAGTTCACTTTCCTGAACAATCTGAAATTACGTGCCGGTTATGGTTTGTCCGGTAATCAGGATGCAATAGACAGCTATAATTCCCTGCAGTTGGTTAAGCCTAATGGCGTTGTATCGGTGGGAGGAAGCCCGACGGTAACGATGGGTGTGATACGGAATGCCAATCCCGATCTGAAGTGGGAGGTGAAACGTACCGTGAATGCCGGTATAGATGTCGGTTTTTTCCGTAACCGCCTGTTGATGACGATCGATTATTATAATTCGAAAACCAGCGATATGCTTTATCTTTATGATGTGAGTGTTCCTCCTTTCGCTTATAATAAGTTGTTGGCAAACCTGGGATCTATGCGGAACAGCGGTGTAGAGTTGGGTTTCGGCGTTACTCCGTTGCAGACGAAAGATATGGAGTTGAGTGTCAATGTGAATGTGACGTTCCAGCAGAATAAACTATTATCGCTGAGTGGTATGTACAACGGTGAATATATGTCGGCTCCCGAATATACCAGTATTTCGGACCTGAACGGCGCCGGTTTTCATGGTGGATATAACCACATTGTTTACCAGGTGGTCGGACAACCGTTAGGTGTCTTTTATCTTCCTCATTGTACCGGGTTGACGCAGCGTGAAGACGGGAGTTACCAGTATGAGATTGCTGACCTGAATGGTAACGGCGTGAACCTGGAAGATGGCGAAGACCGTTACATCGCCGGACAGGCAACACCAAAGACAATGCTGGGATCGAATATCAGTTTCCGCTACAAACAGTTTGATATCTCTTTACAGATAAACGGAGCATTCGGCCATAAGATATATAACGGAACTTCTCTTACTTATATGAATATGGGGAGTTTTCCTGATTACAACGTTATGCAAGGGGCTCCTGAACAAAATATCAAGGATCAGACAGCTACAGATTACTGGCTGGAGAAAGGGGATTATATCAATTTCGATTACCTGACTGTCGGTTGGAATGTGCCTTTGGGTAAATGGAGAAAATATGTACAGAATCTGCGTTTGTCCTGTTCTGTCAATAACCTGGCGACGATTACTGGTTATTCCGGTTTGACGCCGATGATCAATAGTTATATTGTAAATAATACGCTGGGAATAGACGATAAACGGAACTATCCGGTTTACCGCTCTTATACGGTCGGTTTGAGTTTTCAATTTTAATAGTTTATGGCGATGAAGAAGTTTGTTTTACTTTTCTGTATATTATATAGCTTTGCTTTCCTTTCCTGCAGTAAGTTTCTGGAAGAGAATCCGAAAGATCAGATATCGGAAGAAGATGCGTATGATAGTGCGACTGCTGTTTATCTGAATACGGTCGCTACGCTTTATAATTATGTGGGAGGCTATAGCGATAGTCAGGGATTACAGGGGACATACCGGGGAATATACGATCTGAATACATTTACTACCGATGAGGCTATTCTGCCTACACGTGGCGGTGACTGGTACGACGGTGGTTTCTGGCAAGGTCTTTTCCTGCATAAATGGGGGGTGAGCAGCGATGCGATACGGGCCACGTGGGAGTATTTGTATAAGGTGATAGTATTGAGTAATAAGTCACTGGAACGTCTGGACGAATTTTATAAACAGACCGGAAATAAATATATTCCGCCTTATATGGCTGAGGTACGGGCTTTCCGGGCGATGTATTATTATTATCTGGTGGATATGTTCGGACGTGTTCCTCTTGTGCTGTCATCTTCTACACCGATGAAAGAGGTCAAACAGAGTACGCGTCAGGAGGTTTTTGAATTTGTTGTGAAAGAATTGCAGGAGACAACTCCCTTATTGAGTCCGGAACGTAGCAACCAGTTCGGTGACTATTATGGTCGTATGACTCGTCCGGTAGCTTATTTCCTGTTGGCTAAATTAGCTTTGAATGCTGAGGTTTATACGAATAATAACTGGACCAGCGGTAGTCGTCCGGACGGCAGGAACCTGTTTTTTGAGGTGGGCGGGCAGCGTTTGAATGCCTGGCAGATGGTAATGGCTTATTGTGATTCCATTACCGCATCGGGTTATCGGCTTACACCTACTTATGAAGAGAATTTTTCAGTATTCAACGAAACATCGGTGGAAAATATCTTTACTGTTCCGATGGATAAGAACTTTTATACGAATCAGATGCAATACCTGTTTCGTTCCCGTCACTATAATCATGCGAAAGCATATGGGTTATCCGGAGAAAACGGCTCTTCTGCCACTCAGGAAGTACTTCGGACTTTTGGCTATGATACGGAAGAGGTCGATGCCCGTTTCAGTAAATGTTATTTTGCCGGTGTCGTACTCGATCTGAATGGAGATACTGTCCGGCTCGATACCGGAGAGGTGCTGGAGTATCTGCCCTGGCTGGTGGATGTGGATATTACCGGCAAGCCGTATGAAAAAGTGGCCGGTGCCCGTATGAAGAAATATGCGATAGATAAAACGGCGACTAAAGACGGAAAATTGTCGGATAATGATATTGTGTTGTTCCGTTATGCAGATGTCCTCTTGATGAAGAGTGAGGCCAAGGTTAGGAACGGAGAGAACGGGGATGCGGAACTGAATCAGGTACGTTCTCGTGTCGGTATGGCTGACAGGCAGGCCACATTGGAGAATCTTCTGGCGGAACGGCAAATGGAATTTGCCTGGGAAGGGTGGAGGAGACAGGACCTGGTTCGTTTCGGACTGTTTACACGTGCCTATAGCAGCCGTCCGCAGTTGCCGAATGAAAGCAGCGGTTATACGACCGTTTTCCCGATTCCGGAGAATATTTTATTATTGAATGGCAATCTGACACAGAATCCCGGATATTAGCGATCGAATAAAAAAGGATGCCTCCCGGGGGAGAGCATCCTTTTTTACTTAGTTTATATGGAATTCTTTTTATAACTGAATCCAGCGAACATATGCGAAGTCCATGCGGTGAGGCAATTCTTTGTTTACAGGGTAAACACGGAAGCCCATCTTATGAACACCAGCTTCGCTTGAAGTCGTTTTCAGTTCGAAGAACAGTTTAGAACCTTCTTCTTTCTTCAATTCGAACGGTTTAGTGTAAAGTAATTCGAGTTGATGGTTTTCAGAATTTTCTTTGGTAACAACCACTTCGGCTCCTAACATTCCCTGAAGATCTTTACGGTCGATCACAAGGTTGAAAGAGTATTCTTTACCAACAACCGGTCCGTCGATAGCCAGGTCTTTGCTACAGGTGAATGATTCAACCTGGAAGCTATCCCAATGTTCTGCCACTTCTTCTTTCCAGGCTGCGATCTCTTTTGCTTCTGCAAAGTTTCCTTCACGTAAATGAGCGGAACGAGTAGCCAGCTTGTTATAGAAACGATTGATATAATCGTCCAACATACGTTTCATTGTATAGTCGGGAGCGATCTGTGACATGGAATTCTTGATATACTGGATCCATTCAGGAGAATATCCCTTGCTGTTCTTAGCATAATAAGTCGGGATAAGTTCTGTTTCCAGGATATGGTAGATTGTTGCAGCGTCCAACTGATCCTGATACTGTTGGTTTTCATAAGTACGCTTGTCGGTCAATGCCCAACCAGCACCTTCTTTATAACCTTCGTACCACCATCCGTCGAGTACGGAGAAGTTCAGTACACCGTTCATTTCAGCTTTTTCACCAGATGTACCGGAAGCTTCCAGCGGACGTGTCGGAGTGTTCAACCAAACATCGACACCGGCAATCAGGTGACGAGCCAGGCGCATGTCGTAGTTTTCGAGGAAGATGATCTTACCCAGGAATTCCGGACGGCGTGAGATTTCAACGATGTGTTTGATTAATCCCTGTCCACCACCGTCAGCTGGGTGAGCTTTTCCTGTAAATACAAACTGGATCGGATATTTTTCATTGTTTACGATCTTAGCCAGACGGTCGAGGTCTGTAAACAGCAGGTGAGCACGTTTGTAAGTCGCGAAACGACGTCCGAAACCGATCAATAATGCATTCGGGTTGATCTTTTCAAGAACAGATACAACCTTTGAAGGATCGCCCTGGTTTTTCAGCCAGTTCTGTTTGTACTGAACTTTGATATATTCGATCAGCTTCTTCTTTAATGTCTTACGGATATCCCAGATATCATCGTCGCTGACATTCTGAATAGCTTCCCAGTATTTTTTGTTCGATTGGTCGGTGAAGAACTTCTTGTCGAAGTGTTCGTAGAAGAAACGTTTCCATTCGGTAGAAGCCCATGTCGGCATGTGTACACCATTGGTAACCCAGCTAACGTGAAGTTCGTCAGGGAAATAACCTTTCCATACCGGAGCGAACATCTTCTGTGATACTTTACCGTGCAACCAGCTTACACCGTTTGCTTCCTGGCAAGTGTTCAAAGCAAATACACTCATGGAGAACTTTTCGTTGGAACCCGGATTCTCACGTCCCATATCGATAAATTCCTGCCAGCTGATACCCAGCTTACCAGGGAATTCACCCATATAACGACCGAACAGGCCTTCATCGAAATAGTCGTGTCCGGCAGGAACCGGCGTATGTACTGTATAAAGAGCAGATGCACGTACAACCTCCAACGCCTGGTTGAAAGTAAGTCCGTCGTTCTGAATATAGTCAACTAAACGTTGAGCATTGATCAATGCAGCATGACCTTCATTGCAATGGTAGATCTGCTTTTTGATACCCAATTTATTCAACATCAGGATACCACCGATACCTAGCAGATATTCCTGTTTCATACGGTTTTCCCAGTCGCCACCATATAGCTGGTGAGTGATCGAGCGGTCCCATTCGCTGTTCTGAGGGATATCTGTATCCATCAGATACAAAGGCACACGGCCTACGCTTACTTTCCAGATGTGAGCATATACGGTTCTGCCGGGGTAAGGAACTTCCAATACCATCGGTTCGCCGTTAGACTGTGTAACCTGAGAAAGAGGTAATGAATTGAAATTCTGCGGTTCGTAGTTTGCAATCTGCTGTCCGTCCATAGACAGGGATTGTGTGAAATATCCGTAGCGATACAGGAATCCGACAGCTGTCAGGTCTATATTACTGTCGCTGGCTTCTTTCAGATAATCACCAGCGAGTACACCCAAACCACCGGAATAAATTTTCAGTATGTTGGTAAGTCCGTATTCCATACTGAAATAAGCAACAGAAGGTTTCGTTGCATCAGGTTTAGTGTCTACATATTTCCTGAAGCCAGCATAAACTTCCTGGATTTCGGCCATCAAAACTTTGTCAGCCTGGATTTCTTCAATGCGTTTGTAAGATAAGCTTTGGAGCAAAAGCACCGGGTTACCTTCTGTAGATACCCAAAGGTTTTTGTCGATTTTTCCAAATAATTTAGCTCCTTCATGATTCCATACCCACCACAGATTTGTTGCCATTTCGTGTAAGGGTTGCAATGCTTCAGGAAGCATCGAATGTGAATAAACGTCCTTCCAGATCGGACTGTTTGCGTTATTCGCTTTGATTTTCATTATTGTGAGATTTAAAATGATTCAACTTAAAATAAGATGTAAAAAACTGTGGCAAAGATAGGATTATCTTGCTAATTATGAGCCAAATTTAACCATTTCTTTTGGTTGCAGCTGCTAGTGCATCACTGAAAGCCTTTTGGTAAAATACGATAAATTTGCTCCATTCAGCCTGCTTTGCCAGTTTGAAACAGCGTTTGCGTATTTCTTCAACTTCCTTTTCATCTTTCTTGACGAGCGAGAGAATTGAAGTCGTGATAGCGTCGGCAACATCGAAATAATTGAAGTCTGTCCGTTCGATAACGGCAACTCCTTCGCTGATGTTTTTGCCGGATACACTTTTTTCCGCCCATAAGCCGAATCCGGCTAGGTTGGTAGTCACTGTCGGTATGCCAAAAGCAACACTTTCCAGTGGTGTGTATCCCCAGGGTTCGTAGTAAGACGGATATACGGTAACATCCATACCGATCAGTAGATCGTAATAGGGTTTATTGAAGATACCGTCGCGTCCGTCCAGATAGCAGGGTACAAATATGATTTTGAGCTTCTCGGAAGCCTGGTTTGTAAATCCTGCGTGTGAGATATAATTTAATACCTTGTCCTGATCCATCAGGTTCAGCCAGTGGGTAATAAAAGGCATTTGCATGGGAGAGGTCGTCTGAATATTCTTTTCAATGACCTCTTTCAGATCGGCACGTGCATCACGGACCCAGGCTGGGACCATCAGGAATACAACGACTTCGCGCTGTAATTCTCCAGAGTTGCGCACACGGTTCATGGCCTCGATGAAAACATCGATCCCTTTGTTGCGGTATTCGTAACGTCCGCTGGTCGATACCAGTAATGCATCCGGAGAGATGGAACATCCCAGGAGTTTTTCAGCTACATTGATCAATGTCTTGCGGGCTTCCGCACGTTTCTTTGTATATTCTTTTCCTTCGGGAACAAAATTCGGTTCGAAGCCGTTCGGAGTAACGATATCCGGTGCTTTATCCAGTAATTGTTTACACTCCCTAGCTGTGATATCACTGACCGTCGTGAAGCAGTCGACATGGTGTGCAGCCTGTTTCTCGAGCGAGTGTTTGGCTTCCATGTTCAGTTCTTTTGCCATTTGGTCGCCGTTGTATCCGTCCATATAGGCATATAAAGCCTTGTTATTGCCGGCAATGGAACGCCCGATGGAAGTAGCATGTGTCGTGAACAGCGTAGCTATGGCAGGAAGTTGCTTTTGAATGTAAAGTGCTCCCATACCCAGCATCCATTCATTGAATAGAGCTGTTACTTTTTTGTCGGAGAGATTATAGAAGTTGTAGAAACTTTCTATCACTTTTCCTACGGCATAGGCAAAAATACAGGATTCGTCATAGTCACCGTAAGCGTGCATCGAATCTACCCGGAAATTTTCCCACATGGAGTAGAAAAAAGCGTCTCTCTCACTGAAGAAAGGCTTGAAGTCGACCAAAACAACCGGAGGTGTACCTGGCACGTTCCAGCGTCCGACTTTCATTTTTAGCTTATCAGTGGTTCTCGCATGTTTTTTCCAATCAGCAAACAGAGTATCATCTTCGATAAAGTCCGGAGCATTTGCGGGGCCCCACACATCAGGTCCGATAAAAATAACTTTATCATTGAACATCTGTTGCAGAGTATGCGCTTTTGTAGACAGCACAGTGTAAATTCCTCCCACTTTATTACAGACTTCCCAACTGCTTTCAAAGAGATATTCTGGCGTTGTTGTCTTTGTATCCATAAACGATTTTGTTTATAATCAGAGAATTTGAAGTTGCAAAGATACATTATTTTTATCTTTTTTCCCGCGGTATGAGTTATTTAATAAAGGATTTTGTAGATTTGTAGATAATTTAATTTGAAAATTATGGCTAAGAGAAGAATTTTAAAGAAAGAAATCGGCTATGTAGCAGGTGAACTATTTTCTGAAGTATTGGTTTGTAGGCTATTTATTCCTGGTGTAGAGGAGGAAAAAGCGGATGTTCTGTTGACTAGAATATTGGATATGCAGGATGAGTTTATCCGCCGTGCCGGTAGCCCGGATGGCAAAGACAACAAAACGCTGGTGAAAGAGTATTATCGTAAGTTGCGTGTGGATTTGCAGACGGAAGTGAATGCTATCGCAAACGAAATAGGAGAGCTAAGCAAAGAAAAGTAAATAATGAAGAAAGCTATTAGTAAGGCACTTCTTCGCATGGCCGGATGGAAAGTGGGCCCAATGTGCGAAGATGTGCCTAAATGTGTGATATGCGTTGCCCCGCATACCAGCAATTGGGATTTTATTGTCGGAAAGTTACTTTATACGGCATTAGGGCGTAACGCCAGTTTCCTGATCAAAAAGGACTGGTTCTTTTTCCCCTTTAATTTGTTCTTTTCGTGGTTGGGTGGTGTACCGGTCGACCGGCAGAAACATACTTCGGTGACCGACCAGATGGTTGAGGTATTCAATAAACGTAAGATATTTCAGCTGGCTATAACACCGGAAGGTACACGGAAAAGGGCAGAAGAGTGGAAAAAAGGTTTTTATTATATAGCACAGAAAGCACAGGTTCCTATTATGATCGCTTATTTCGATTATGCAAAGAAGGAAGCTGGTATTAAAGGATTGTTCTATCCGACTGGTGACGCAGAAAAGGATATTCATACAATCCGTGAATATTACAGAGATGTGACAGCTTGTCACCCGGAAAATTTCGTACAAGTTTAATTTACTATTATGGCAGACAGTTTACGTATCAGTATGATCCAGTCCCATATCATTTGGGAAGACAGGGATGAGAATCTTGGTTATTACGGAGAATTACTCCGTCGTGTGAGTGGAAAAACGGATATTGCCGTGTTACCGGAAACATTTACGACCGGTTTTTCCATGGAGGTGGAAAGGTTGGCTGATACGATGGACGGGCCAACTGTTCCGGCTATAAAAGGCTGGGCTAGTAAATATAACCTTGCTGTTGTGGGCAGCTTTATTGTGAAAGACAATGGAAGCTACTTCAACCGTGCCTTTTTTATCACTCCCGAAGGGGACGAGTATTACTATGACAAACGTCATTTATTCCGTATGGCTGCTGAAGATAAGCATTTTACAGCCGGGGATAAGCGTACGATTATCAGCTATAAAGACTGGAATATCTGTTTACAGGTATGTTATGATCTTCGCTTTCCTGTCTGGAGCCGTAACCGGAATAATGAATATGACTTACTAATATATGTAGCGAACTGGCCGGAGGCACGTAAGAAGGTATGGAAGGCATTACTCCCTGCCCGTGCTATTGAGAATATGGCTTATGTTTGTGGGGTTAACCGGGTGGGGATCGATGGTAAAGGGTTTACTTACCGTGGCGACTCAATGACTTTTTCTCCGAAAGGAAAAAAGTTGGCGGATGCCGGTAAACGGGAAGAGATTACCCGTACCTGTACCTTGAAAAAGGAAGACCTGGACGAGTTGCGTGCGAAGTTCCCGGCGTGGAAAGATGCCGATACTTTCTCGATAGAATAATTATTGTTTTTTCTGAATCAAATTTATAAAGGCAGGGCTATTGTAAAGCAACTGCCTTTTCCTTTTTCAGACTGAAGCCTTATTTCTCCTCCGAAACGTTTGATGATGACCTGGCAGATTGCCAGCCCCAATCCTGTCCCCTGGGCAAATTCATCCAGTTTATTAAAGCGTTCGAATACGGCTTGTTGTTTTTCCTTAGGTATTCCTATCCCCGTATCTTCTACGTAAATATCTACTGTTTCTTCTGTGATGTCATATGTGTACCCTATTCTGATGTATCCCTCGTGTGTGAACTTGGATGCATTGTTGATGAAGTTTGTAATGACCTGCGTCAATCGGAGAGCATCTGTTTCTATCACAATCGGTTTTTCCGGAATATCTATTTGTAACTTAACCTCTGTCGGCATCAGTACCTGGTGGGTATGGTAGATGTTCTTCATCAGATCGGTTAAATTGCAGGACTTGAACGAAAAGTCCATTTTACCCGATTCGATACGTGACAGATCTAGAATATCATTGATCAATTTCAGCAGTAACTCGGAATTAGAATTGATCAGGCCTAAAAACTCTTTCCGTTCTTCCGCAGACAGTTCAACTTCTTCCTCCTCTGCGATTATGTTGGAAAAACCGACGATTGCATTTAAAGGCGTACGTATCTCATGGCTCATATTCGCCAGGAAAGCAGATTTCATCTTATCCGATTCTTCCGCTTTCTGCCGGGCATTGATCAGTTCCTGCTCTGCTTCTTTGCTCTGTTGTATGTTCAGGCAAAGTCCGTTGAATATGTCCTCTTCCAGATTGTATGTATAGCGGAATTCCCACCATTGATAACCTTTCCCATCAAAGTTGCAGCGTATCTGTGAAATGTTTTTTTGTATTTTACCTTGCCGTGCGTTTATAACGTCGTTATTGAAACTTTCCAGATTGACAGGATGGACACAAGCCTTGAATTCGTCTGTGGAAAGCATTTTTTCTTCTATTCCGGCATCTATATAGAATTCTTTATCGAAAGAAAACATATTATCTCTCAATTGGAAAGCATATACTTTACCTCCTGTAAGCGCCAATGATAAAAAGCGTTCCCCTTTCTTTAGATTTTCCTGGGCGATCTGTTTATTCCGGTTTTCCCGTAAATAGAGATATATCAGATAGGATATGATAAGAATAATAGCAATACCTGTCAGGATACCAATAATTATGATCTGTAGCTTATATCGTTCGTAAAAAGGCATTTTTATGATATGAAAGGAACTTGGAATACTGCTTTTGGATATATTCCAGCGTTCTATTTCAGTCCAGTCTAACAGATATTCCTTGGGACTGGGGATAATGGGGATATCTTCTACCTTTTTACCGTGTAGAATTTCTGTTGCCAGATTTACGGATTGGCATATTTGTGCTTCAGGAGATGTTAAATAGCCACCGAGGATCCCCTCTTTTAATCCAAAGCCTTCATTGACAACGGATAAGGTAGGTCCGTTAGCAAATAAACCCAGTCGTTTGGATGCAAAATCTCTTTTGCTCTGTACAAATATGGTATAGCGGGCTAGTCCGGAGAGTGACCATAATAAGCCACTGGAAGTAGATTCGCGGGCATCGATCAAATTGAATTTTGTTTTGACAGGTTTCTTAAATATTCGGCTTTTATCTTTTGTTGCTGTGATACTATCTAATGTAAATGAATATGTATCATTTTTGTCGATAGTAAAGAGCTTGCCGCCTATTCTTTTTACACCCGCGTTTTGGACTTCTTCTAAAAAAACTCTTGTCGTTTTTTTTCCAAGAAATGTGTTATCTGTCCATATATTGAAGTACATGGACCCAAATATTGTTTCCCCTAGCTGAACGGTTTTCATATACTCCGGTTTATCCCAGAAGCCTGTTATATTGGGGTACTGTTTTAATAATTCCCAGTTGGGAAAATTGACGCCGTCGAAAACGACGGGAATCTCTCTGATGAGATGATGTTTGCACGCCATTATCGAATATGCTGCCTGATCGTCATAAACCAGGATAAGTTCGGGATTCCAGAAAGATATCGTATCGAGAAATTCATACATTCTGACTTTTTCTTCTGCATCCAGATAAGAATCGCAATCCAAGTAGAATGTTTTAATATCGGCATTTATGTGGTGTCTCTTAAATTCCTTATGTATTTTTTCTTTTTTTCCTTCATAGCCTGTATATTCAGGTTCAAAAGATTCAATAACCAAAATTCTGTGTTTTTCTTTCTGGCGATCTTTACTACATGATGTGGTAATTATTAGTAATAATATCCACGTGATTTTAATAATATGTTGAAAAAAAGGTTGCTGCATACATTTGCTTGATAGCTGCAAATATATGAAAGACTATTTGAATTTCAATTGTTCTTAGTCTATTTCTTTTGGAAATAGGCAGAATAAAAAAAAGCGACTGCCGGATGCAAATCCGACAATCGCTTTCATCTTATGTGGAAAATGTAATTTAATTATTTAACTTCCTCGAAGTCAACATCTGTAACACCACCGTCTTTGTTTCCGCCAGCATTGTTATTTGCCTGCTGCTGTCCGAAGTCAGGACCCGGTTGTGCACCACCCTGAGCATTCTGGGCATTATACATTTCCTGGCTTGCAGCCTGGAATACGGTGTTCAGTTCTGTCATAGCGGCATCGATACCGGCAATATCCTGAGCTTTGTGAGCCTCTTTCAGCTTGTTCAATGCAGCTTCGATCGGAGCTTTCTTGTCTGCCGGAAGTTTGTCACCCAGGTCTTTCAGCTGTTTTTCAGTCTGGAAGATCATACTGTCAGCCTGGTTCAGCTTGTCGATACGTTCTTTTTCTTTCTTATCAGCTTCAGCGTTGGCTGCAGCTTCATCTTTCATCCGTTTTACTTCGTCATCGCTCAAACCGCTGGAAGCTTCGATACGGATACTCTGTACTTTACCGGTTCCTTTATCTTTTGCAGATACATTCAGGATACCGTTGGCATCGATATCGAATGTTACTTCGATCTGAGGTACGCCACGCTGTGCAGCTGGGATTCCATCCAGATGGAAACGGCCGATAGACTTATTATCTTTTGCCAAAGAACGTTCACCTTGCAGGATGTGGATTTCTACAGACGGCTGGTTGTCGACAGCTGTTGTAAATGTTTCCGATTTCTTAGTCGGGATAGTTGTGTTGGCTTCGATCAACTTGGTCATTACACCACCCATTGTTTCGATACCCAGAGACAGCGGAGTAACATCCAGCAACAGTACGTCTTTTACTTCACCTGTTAATACACCACCCTGAATGGCAGCACCTACGGCTACTACTTCATCCGGGTTAACACCTTTGGACGGAGCTTTACCGAAGAATTTTTCAACGATAGCCTGTACAGCCGGGATACGTGTAGAACCACCAACCAGGATCACTTCGTCGATATCGGAAGTACTCAAACCGGCATCTTTCAATGACTGACGGCATGGTTCGATACAAGCCTGGATCAGACTGTCTGCCAGTTGTTCGAATTTAGCACGTGTCAATGTTTTTACCAAGTGCTTTGGAATACCGTTAACCGGCATGATATACGGCAGATTGATCTCTGTGCTTGTTGTGCTTGACAGTTCGATCTTCGCTTTTTCTGCAGCTTCTTTCAAACGTTGTAAAGCCATCGGGTCTTTACGCAGGTCGACACCTTCTTCACGCAGGAATTCTTCTGCTAACCAGTCGATAATCACATGGTCGAAGTCGTCACCTCCCAGGTGTGTATCACCGTTTGTTGATTTTACTTCGAATACACCGTCGCCCAGTTCAAGGATTGAAATATCGAATGTACCACCACCAAGGTCGAATACAGCGATCTTCATATCTTTGCTGGTCTTGTCAAGGCCATAAGCCAAAGATGCGGCAGTCGGTTCGTTCACGATACGGCGAACATTCAAACCTGCAATTTCACCTGCTTCTTTTGTTGCCTGACGCTGAGCATCGCTAAAGTAAGCCGGAACAGTGATAACGGCATCTGTTACTTCCTGACCTAAATAATCTTCAGCAGTTTTCTTCATTTTCTGAAGAACCATAGCTGAAATTTCTTGCGGAGTGTACAGACGACCTTCGATATCCACACGCGGAGTGTTGTTATCGCCACGTACTACTTTATAAGGTACGCGATTGATTTCTTTCTGAACCTGGTCGTATGTTTCACCCATGAAACGTTTGATAGAGAATATAGTCTTTTCCGGATTGGTGATAGCCTGACGTTTTGCGGGATCACCAACTTTACGTTCGCCGCCTTCAACGAATGCAACGATTGAAGGAGTTGTTCTTTTACCTTCGCTGTTTGCAATAACAACCGGTTCGTTACCTTCCAGTACGGCAACACATGAGTTGGTTGTTCCTAAGTCGATTCCAATAATTTTTCCCATAATTCGATAATATTTTAATTGTTATTATTCTTCGTCTTTGCTTTTTCTCTTGTCGAGTTGCACCAATTAGTATACAAAACGTATGCCAAAGTAACAATGAACAGTTCTGAATTGTTTTTGCTGTCAGAAATAATGACAATACGGCAGTTGTTAAAACGATATATTTTTATCTTTGTGCCATAGGAGGGATTATGTCCTAATTTATATGTAAAGAAGAGACTATTATCAATTAAATCATTTATAAAATGAAAAACTATCTAGTTTTTACCATGGCTACACTTTTATTAGGAACTTCCTGTTCCTCTAAAAAAGAGCAGGCTGAAAGTTTTACCGGTGCTCCGGGAGAGGTAAAGCTTATAACGCTCGATCCCGGACATTTTCATGCGGCATTGGTACAGAAGGTGTCTTATCCGCAGGTTTCTAAAGATGTTTTTGTGTACGCCCCCACCGGTTTCGATGTGAATGAACATCTAAAGCGTATCGAAGGATTTAATTCACGTGCAGAGAATCCGACAGCGTGGAATGAGGTTGTTTATACAGGGCCGGATTATCTGGAGAAAATGCTATCCGAAAAGAAGGGGAATGTGATGGTTCAGGCCGGAAATAATGGCAAAAAGACCGAATATATAAAGAAAACCCTGGAAGCCGGTATCCATGTTCTTTCTGACAAGCCGATGGCGATCAACAGTCAGAATTTCCAACTGCTGGAAGAGTGTTTTGATATTGCAAAGCAGAAGAATATTCTGTTGTATGACATTATGACTGAAAGGAATGAGATCACAACGATGTTGCAGCGTGAACTTTCAACAATCCCCGCGATATATGGCGAACAGTTGAAAGGCTCTCCAGAGGAACCGGCTATTGTGAAAGAAAGTGTACATCATTTATTTAAATTGGTAGATAACAAACCGTTGACCCGTCCGGTGTGGTATTTTGATGTAACTCAGCAGGGGGAAGGTATCGTGGATGTGACGACCCATCTGGTGGATCTCGTTCAGTGGGAGGCTTTTCCGGAACAGATTATCGATTATAAAAAAGATATCGAATTGGTCGATGCGAACCGTTGGACGACTTCGATCAGTCCGGAAGAGTTTAAGCAGGTGACGGGCACAGATGCTTATCCCGATTTCCTGAAAAAAGATGTCGTAAACGATACGCTGAAAGTGTATTGTAATGGTGATATCGTCTATAAGATCAAAGGGGTGACAGCCAAAGTTTCCGTTATCTGGAATTATACCTTTCCGGAAGGTGGCGGCGATACGCATTTTTCTGTTATGAAAGGAAGCAAAGCCGACCTGGTGATCCGTCAGGGACAGGAACAGGGGTATAAACCGGAATTATTTGTAGAGGCTGTTAAGGGGATTGACCTG
>OMGR01000314.1_pt1 | contig 39463 bp, 28 predicted proteins | sample 1646061 | NCBI WGS metagenome assembly OMGR01 (sample SAMN05578583, study PRJEB25193) | human gut metagenome | biome: Human Microbiome; feature: human-associated habitat; material: feces | host: Homo sapiens | place: USA:Birmingham | reverse complement strand
GTACCACGACAAACAACAACGTAATACCCCATCGTACAATCCAGGCAGGGATTTGTCCCATCACCTCTTGTACCTCTTCACTGCGTAATTCTATTTTTTTTCCTGTTTCCATATGACTGTCCCCTGTAAGGATGGTTCGCGAACCACCCCTACGAACCCAATTCCAACTGATTCTTCACCAATTTATAATAAACGCCTCGTTGTGCCGTCAGTTCCTCATGCGTACCTTCTTCCACGACCTGTCCCTTATCCAGCACCACTATTTTATCTGCATCCCGTACCGTACTCAGCCGATGAGCTACAACAACCACTGTCCTTCCTTTATAGAACTGATGCAGATGTTCCATGATCTCCCGTTCGTTATTCGCATCCAGCGCATTTGTCGCTTCATCCAGAAAAATAAACTCCGGGTTCTTATACACCGCCCGTGCTATCAAGATCCGTTGTCTCTGCCCCTGGCTCACTCCGTTTCCTTCCATACCGATCTTCGTATTGTAACCCAACGGCAACGAATCGATAAAATCCCGGATATTAGCGACAGTCACTGCATGCAACAACCGTTCCTTATCGATCACCTCCGCGCCTATCGCAATATTCTTTGCGATCGAATCTGAAAAGAGAAAGCCATCCTGCATCACGCACCCCGTACGTGCCCGCCATACATGCGGATTGATATTTTTCAACAACAGATCACCCACTTTTATATGTCCTTTGTTAGGATCATAAAAACCGAGCAATAACTTGATAAGCGTCGTCTTCCCGCTTCCACTTGCACCGACAATCGCCGTCACTTTATGTTGTGGAATTGTCAAACTTACCTTCTCTAATACATAATCCCGATCCGCCCCGTCATAACTGAAACTCACATCTTCAATATGCAAAGCCCGGTTCTCAGGCAAAGTGTTCACTTTCATAGCCAACATTTGTTCTTCGTCTTCCCGCTGGTGGATCTCGCCCAAACGTTCCAGACTGATCTTCGCATCCTGGAACGAGCGGGCAAAACCAATAAACTGTTCAATAGGAGCCGTCAGCTGCCCCACAATATAAGTCAATGACATCATCATACCTAACGTCATTTTTCCGGAAACAACAGCCCGGGCGGCGAGAAAGGAGATAAGGATATTGGTAGTTTGGTTAAAAAACACCGACCCGAGCTGTTGATATTGCCCTAAAGCTAACCCTTTAATACTAATCTTAAATAATTTCACCTGGATACGTTCCCATTCCCAGCGTTTTTCTGTTTCACAATTATTCAGTTTGATTTCCTGCATACCGGTGATCAATTGGAATAGATTACTCTGTTCATTGGAAGCTTGTGCAAAACGTTTGATATCCAAGTCACGCCGATATTTCATAAATGCTAAGATCCAGGCGACATACAAGCCATTCCCCAGCAAAAAAAGTCCAAGTATAGATAGATCGTAATATGCCAGGACAAAACCAAAAACTATAAAATTGACAAAAGAGAATAAAGTGCTAATTGAAGAACCTGTCATAAAAGATTCTATCCTGTTATGATCCCCAATACGTTGCATAATGTCTCCTACCTTTTTCGTATCGAAAAAATGAAGGGGTAAACGCATCAGCTTCGCCAGAAAATCAGAAATCAAAGCGATATTGATTCGGGTATTAACGTGTAATAAAATCCAACTACGGATAAAATCAACTGACAACCTGGCAATAAAAATAACTAACTGAGCAATCAGAATCAGAGTAATAAAATTCAGGTTACTATCCCGAATACCGGTATCAACCAGGCTTTGAGTTAGAAACGGCATGATTAACTGCAAGATACTTGCCGTCAGCATTCCGAGTATCAACTGAAAAAGTTCCCGCTTATAAGGAGTCAGATAGCGATAAAAGTAAGAAAACGTTCTATTCCGAAACATCCCTTCTTCTTCCTTATTATAAAAATCTGGTCCAGGTTCAAGCAGCAATGCTGTTCCTGTATCTTTTTCTCCCACCAAAGTACTACACCAGCATCGTGCGAATTCAGTTTCACTATAAGTAACTTTTTTACTTGCCGGATCCGCTATATAATATCTTTCATTTTTTATTTTATAACAAACAACAAAATGCTGTTGATTCCAATGCAGAATACAAGGCAAAGGTACTTCCGTACAAAGTTGTTTCTGCGTAATCCGTACCCCCATTGTCCTGAAACCAATCAGTTCTGCCGCGTCGCTAATACCGAGCATAGAAACGCCTTCACGAGTAATAAAAGCATGCTCGCGAAGGTATTGTACGGAATAGCTACATCCATAATATTTTGCGATCATACGAAGACAAGTTGGACCGCAATCCATACTATCTAGCTGAAGAAAATGAGGGAATATTCTTTTCATATGATTTCATTCACTTTTATAATTAATCATCATAAAATCCTATTCACTGCCCATGACCAACCTGCGATCTCTTTCAACAAATCGACCATACTCATCCTACATATTCGAAGTAATTCCTTTTTTGCTGACAAATTTTGAGATTGACCTACATATCCAGAGTTTAACTTTCGCGGATGATACAAATGATAAATGCAACCAGATACCCGCGAAACTGGTAGATTCAAAATCGTAAGCCGCTTTAATCGTTCAATATCTTCAGGTCCCCAACCAATAAAAGATTCATTCTCCATTCCTGCTTGTATATATTTTTCACGATTAACAACAAATATACCTCCAACTGTTAATTGTCCAAACATAGTCAAATATTTTTCTTTTTCAGAAAGTAAAGTTCCCCAATCCAATGTATCCCTGAAATTATTACTAATATCAGACGACAGACTATAACAAATACCATCATAAGGATATGATAAAACAGCATGCCTATTTCTTATATCATTTACTGCTTTATATAATTGTTCTTCAGGGACTAAAACATCCACATCCCACACTATTACAATCGGAGTTTTTGCCTGTTTTATCATCTCATTCCGATAATGAGTATGATGAAACACCGGATTATTATCCCGACAAAACGAATAATCAATTCGTTCACTCTCTTCTATATGAAGACGCTGCAAGTTATCTGCTTCCCTGATTATAAAATGTATATTTTCAAGATCCGAATACAAACGAATTATAGTTACTAAGTTTGCTATCCGGATACTACTATCTACACGTATCGGTATAACAATAGTTACGTCCCCCATATCCGTACAGATCGAATTCTCACATTTCCTTGCCGGTAAAACATATTTTTGTTCCATCCTATCCCATAATTTCAAAGCCAGTTCATTGCATATATTATACTGTAAAAAATGTTGTATGAACAATTTGATATCATGCTTTTCAATCGTACTGATCGGGGATTGTTCTCTGATTTCAGAAGAAGTATAGCCTTCAACTCCTAATCGAATCAACAAAATATCCAAAATAGATAACAACACAGATTTACTTGTCACAGTACTTAAATTACCATCGCTAGCATGGAGATCCTCTAATCTCCCTAAAAAATAAGAAGCTATTCCCATCAAACCTGTTGCATGGGTTAAATCACTATGCATACGAAAACAAACTGCAGAAAAAAGATACTGATCGCATTCCGAAAGAACCTCATCTGCAATTTCATCAATTAAACCAGAACATATCAAATACTGGATACCATATCCAATACCAGCTAAACCTGTTGAAAAATCCGGATATGCATTCAAATCATAATCATACACTGTTTTTTCTATTATCAATATAGCTTCATCCATATTGACACATCTATCTTTTGACAACAATTGAATTGCAAACAAGATATCCGGATGTATATTTTGAGGTATTTCCATAATTACAACTCTTTTGATAAGATTTTCAAGACTATTTTCATAATTATATATATTATGTATACCTATTTCATCATTAATTATTGAATCTTTAAAGATATGAACCTACAATAGGAAAAAAATAAATTCATAAATTAAAGGTAACTATCAAATAGTTGTAAATAGCCATCTCTCATTTTTTCTATTATATATTTATCTTCATACGTTTTTCGTGCATTAAAAGCAATACACTCTCTTTTTTCATCATCCCGCAAAAGTTCTAATATTCTGTTTGTCAGATTTTGGATAAACTCATTTTCATCATTACGATCTCCTATTTTCGCAATTAGTGCATTTTCTCCCTCTTTAAACATATTTCGTACACCGTAACCGTCAGAAGCAACTACAGGTACCCTCCCCATCATCATTTCTATACCGACATAACTACATTGTTCTGAATAAGATGGGATAATACCAATATCAGCAACCTGATACCAACCAAACAACATTTGTCGATTGATCTCACCAGTAAATATTATTTTTGTATTTATACCATGATATTGTTTCCTTAATTCTTCTAGATCACAATCTCCCCCTGCACCCACAATCACCAACCTGCATTTGTGCGTATATTTTAATATATCCAGAAAAGCTTTTATTAATATCAAAACACCTTTACTTGCTTGTAATCTACCAACATAAAGAATAATTTTTTCATCTTCTCTAAAATGATATTGTTTCCTGATTCTCTGTTTTTCTTGTTTTGAAAGTTCATTTTGCATATGCCGCATTCCATTAGGGATAAACGATATTTTTTCTCGTGGTATTAGATAAATATCGTGTAAAACAGAAAATGTATCTTCACAAAGGACGATCAAATGATCCACTTTTTCATAGAATTTTTTTGAAAAAACATAGTCTCTTATTAGATTCACATACCTTATTTCGTTTTTAGAGACTAAGAATTTCATAATCTGGCGATATTCTTTATCATCTCCCTTTAATATCCATGACCAATAAGAGTAATGAATAGTTGCTATAACCTTTGAATTAGGAAAATATAGTTTGAGTTCATCGACTAAAAATTCTGCATATTCGTAATTTAGATGAAAAATAAGCCTTTGTGTGTTACTAATATACAAACGAAGCAGACGAAGAACACTTTGAAAGTATTTTTTACTTGTCCCATGTGAAGAATTTGGAAAATAAAAATGCTTTATACTGCTCTCTTGAATATTAAACGTTTGTTGAGTAGAATTCAATTCAATTAGATTTACAGAAATCCCCATTTGCTCTAAGCAATATAAGTATTCCCTGAGATAAGTGCCCACCCCATAACCAGAAGCAACAGAATCATCGTTAAAGATAAATAATTCGTTTCTGAATATTTTTTTCTCATCATTCTCATTTTCCTTTCCCCACATTTGAGAGGAAACTATAGTCTTTAAACCTATCTTTTGTTTCTCATCTGTTAAAAATTGGGTGAAATCCAGATTGTAATCTGGCTCTATCTTTGTCTCGTAATAAAGAATATACATTTCTGATAAATCTTTCAATTCTATTACTTCAGTTTGAGCTACAATTTTCTTTGCGATTGTATAGAGATTCGTCAGATAAGTTAGATCAAAACCCGTAGCAATATTACGTTGTAGAGAACCTTTAATATGTGCCAATAGATAATGGAGCAGACCTGTCAGACCAGTTTCTAAAGATAGGTCTGTGAATTGTTGTATATCAGTCTCCATTATTCTATGGTCAATTTCTTCACAGATATTATCTGTAGCCTCCACAAAACCTTCTTTGATCAAATATTCGATTCCCCAACCGATACCAGTTAATCCTGTTGCAAAATAGGTCTGTGTGTTTTGATCAACCTCGTTCCAAAGTTCGTCTAACAACTCATATGCAAATTCGGTAAAGACTAAACTGTCAGACCATTTTCCACATTCATAAAAAAAGATCACCATTCCCATCTTTCCATTAAATAACCCAAGATCAGTCAGGAAACCAGCTTCCCATATCAAGCGATGAATCAAAGATTGTTCTTCAGTAAAGATTGAAGCTATTCTTATATTCAATTGATCCCACATCATATTTATTCATTATTTTGTATATGACAAAGATTCAGCCGATCTAAAACAATTTCATAATTAGAAGGAGAAGGACACAACCACTGATAAATACAATTATTACACGGTACTTGATCTCTTAACCTAAACCACGATTGTCCGCTAATAAATTCTTTGTAAACAATTGAATAAGGAGAATCATCAATTGTTCCCAATGGATGCATATTTACATTGGCATAAACATTCCCATCAGATAGCACTGTTAGTTTACCAAAATCGCCAATATTAAATGCTTGACGAATAAAAATTTCATTTTTGGATAAATCAATCTTATCCATTTCCTCTTTTTCTATAAATACATTTGACTCAAAAAAAGATAAATTTTCCTTGTTATACAAAGGAATAAATCGGGAATCATGAGTTTTCGAAAAATTGTCAAGCAAATTCGAGAATTGTATGAAATCACTCTCCGAGAAAACTACGAATGTCATGGTATACTGAAAAGGAAGATCCTGCAAACATAAAGTATCAAAAGAAACATCAATAAGTATATTAAATCTAATATTATCAGAGCATTCAATTTTTTTCAATTTCTGCATATTATCTCTAAAATCATTTAGCATTATATGAATAGTACACTGAATATTAAATTCGATTATATCATTTATTAATCTTTCAAAACCTAAATATGAAACAGGATTTCCAACTAAATTAATATTTGATAAAAAAAAATTCCTGCTATTTTTTATGAACGATCGAACTTTCAGATCATCCAAAACCAATTTACTCCTAATAGGATAAATAGTTTGCTTAAAATATTCATCACTACCATATTCGCTCCCATTCATATAGATTGTAAGTTCATGAAGATTTTGAAGAATCTTACCTTTGAATCCAAGCTTATGTTGTTCTTCATAATACTTTCTGCCATCTTGAACTTTTAATATAGGCTTCAGCGAAACAGGTCTTTTATCAGACTCTATACCAAGTGACAAATATCCAGCTTGTATAGTTATTAATGAATTAATCCATTGATTAATTTCATCATCATTGATAACTTCTTCTGAAAAGCCAACCGTATATAAATTATCGACTTCCAATAGTTGAAGACATATCTTTTTAATTTTATCTGATAAGTGGAAAATCAGCTGTTTATTATTCTCCGCATTATAGACTAATCCAATACTGTCTTTTAGCCACAAAAACGTATCGCCATTCAGTGTAAACCAGTTGTTTTTCATAACATTATAATGTAAAACTAATATCATTCAATATCTTTTTATAATAGTGAGGATTTTCTCGAAGACAAACAAAATTTCGTTCTTTTTCTTTATCAAATATCTCCTGAGTACAGAAGTTAGAACAATGTGAAGATTTATCCCTTATACCATCGATATGATACACACATTGGGAACAAAAAGTATTGGCAGCACAAGACATACATTGATTTGTTAATTTTGACAAATAATAGTTATATTGCTGAGCAACATAACTACAATCTAACTCCACATAATCGTCATGAACACGTCCCATTTCAAAATCATGATCAATACGTTCGCAAGGTAAAATTTTACCGTCAGTAGCAATGAACATTTTTTTTGCAAAAGGGAAACATGTACCTGTTGTAATTATATTATTACCAAATCTTTGCAGTAAAAGTTGATTATAATTATAATATATATTCCCACTTGTATGATATAAAAACTGTGACAATCGAAGCCCTTTAGGCATTTCTAAAAAATACTTATTTTCTATCGCTACACAGTTTGTTGATTTAATGAGGCTTTGTGACTTGTTTTGATACATTTCCCAAAATTCTTTTTTCTTTTCTTTACTTACATCGTGAGAACTTAATGGAGTAATTTGTGGTACTTTACTAAAATGAATCTTAAAAAAGTCAAGAATAGGTTCTACATCATTTCTATTATGTAGTACCGTATTAAAAATCACACGCTGTCCATTAAAATATTTAGGATAATTTTGCTGTAATAATTTAACATTATGCATAACCCTATTATATGAATTATTACCAGCTCGATCTACCCTATAACTTTGTGCAGTCTCATCACCATCTAGACTGATAGTCAAATAAAACTGTTTTTCCGCGATAAAATCGATATATTTATCCAACAGCATAGCATTGGTCGTCATCGCATAATAAATTTGTCTACCACTTGTATCCAAAGATTCAATGTAATTGATGATCCTTTTTATAAGAGACATATTTAATAATGGCTCTCCACCATAAAAACTAACAACAAATGGCATATTTGTATCTACTATTCCATTCTCTCTCCAGAGATTTGTAAGATAATCGAATATCAACTGAACTTTTTTAAAAGGTAAGTTCCGACTTTTTCTGACATCATATCTTTGATACAATTGTTCTGATAACCCACAATACTTACAAATCAAATTACATTTTTCCGTAACTTCAAAGACGATATTTGTAAGATTAATTAAATTATCTTTTATCATCTTCCCATCCACCCGAGCTATAGTTTTCATAATATACATATTTACTATTTAAATTTTAGAATCCTTACTATCGGATTATCTTCTTCGCTAAGCGTCTTTATAAACTTATCTACATTCCCATTTAGTTTCTTTTTCTCATAAGCATCTATTATTGACGATGGCTGAATCAAACCGGCAATCCTATTCTTGGCCATAGCTGGAGAATTTCCTGGTTCCCAATACTTTGTACCATACTCAGCATCAAAAAATGACACTCTGGTCACTTCTCCTGTTTCAAATTCATACATAAAAAACGGAATTTTACCTCCTACGGAATTGAAATCTAAAAGAATAGTACCAACTATAATAAATTTATCGGTCGTTAAAAAAGTTGCCCATACTTTTCTTGGTTCCTCGGATACATGAACTGATGGCTTACGAGTCAATATGGGAATTAACTTCCTGTTTGGAGTTAACTGATAAAGTGTATCAGACGATATATCAGCAATCATAATATCTCGACCATAATACATACTTTGGGTATAAAATAGAAAAAGTCCTCCCCAACTATTCTTCTCTATTTTAGCAATTCGAGTTGAATATCTTTTGGGAAAATGAATATTCAAAACCGAAATCAAACTGCCATCTTTTTTTGATACAAAACGATAAGGATCTTTCATTGTCTTATCTTCAAGACCTGGTTCTATAATTACATCATCATATACAAGTAGTACTTCATCATCAATATTGAACACTTTTGAATCACTATCAACAGTATTTATTTTCAAAGTTCGTTTATATTCTCCTTTCAGTGAATAGACCTGAATAGATTGGCTACACACAAATATTTCTTCATTTTTCTCATCAAAAATTACACCCGCATCTCCAATCCACGCATATTCCTGACCGCTTTGTCCCTTATGATTAAAATGAGAGTATATTGTTCCATTACGATTAAATATAAAAATGTTCCCTCGTATAGGCTCATGTATAACAATATATTTATCAGAAATATAAGAAAGAGCAAGTCTATCCCCCAACAAAATATCATCAGTTGTCTCAAGCGAAATATATTCACTATCAGCAATATCTTGAAGACATATTTCTTTTTTAGGATAACTTTTCGAAAAGTCAATTACCGACAAATCTCTCTTTCTCAATTGAGAACTTATTACTTGGTTTTCCATCAAAAATATTAACATAAATAATATGAGATTATTTATCTTCATTATTTTCACTTTACTACATTATTTACAAAATAAAACCACCACAAAAACAATTATTAATATATAGATAACACTAATTGGGTTGATCGTACAATAATAACTCACAAAAAATTGTAAGAACCACTCAATTAGTGTTACACAGAGACTATATGAGACTTATACTACAGCCTCATTTTCTTTCATAAATATGAACCTCTCATACTCCCACTAGTTCCACCTATATACCCCATTCCCATATCACTTGAAGAGCGTCCTGGTGGCATCGTTCCTGTACCATCCCAACCTGAACAAGAACAAATACTACAAGTACAAAGACATCCACCTTTTAAAGTTGCTTGTGCTTTTGCATCTAATGCATCCTTACTTAGTTGATTTAATTTTAGTTTTCCAAGCTTTTTCATTCTCTTTCAATTTATGAATTAATACTTATAAATAACTTATTACAAATGTGCGAAAAAGAAATATATTACGTAATAGGTGATTTCCCTACATTTTAGACAATATTATCTAACTAGTTATCAACCAAATACGCACTTGAGATTAAATTTATTGTAAAATTCATGATTTAATATTACTATTTTTTCTGCTTTTGTCTATTTATCCGAGATGTTGTTTCAGAATTAGCGGCAGGTGAGTGATAAATCAGTCTACGATTTGATGCATATTGAATTGCCTGCTCTATAGTGTTTACTCCAAACTTTTCAAAAAGTGTCCACCTAATACTCTCTATTGTTTTATCAGCAACATTCATTTTTTCAGCCGTTTCTTTCAAGGAAAATCCTTGTTGAGCACATATAAGCATCTCTTTTTGTCTTTTACTTAATGGAATAAATTGATGATGTTTCCATTTTTTGGTTTTAAAAGAATAATCAGAATAATCCATATTCTTATAATGCACAAATAATTGATTATCTTGTTTTCGTCTAATAGATACAGAAAATAGACAAATTCCATATCGTAATTGTTCCTCTAACCATTGTGGTTTTAACTTTACATAAGTCATAATATAATCAGACTTTCTTTTTGATGATAAAGAACTTTTTATCCGAAGTAAAAATGAAAAATAATTAACCTGTTCAATAGAAAATTCATCATTACTCAGATATTCCAAAATGGTATCATAGATATCTCCCCAAAAGGAAATATCTTTCGGATGAATCACCTTTTTGAAAAAATCAGAACCTAAATCTTTTAGTGCTTCCAGTGTATAACCGCACAAAATCAAATCATTATTTGGTATATACTGAAAACTATTTTGAGCAAAATCCAGCACAACAATAGCTTCAGTCATCATGCTTGATAAAAAATCATATGTAAGGATATTTGATTGTTTCATATATTTTGTTTTTTACGGTTTCAAAAAGTTACATCACTTCAATTTTATTATTTCATTGCTCATATACATAAAATATCTAGTAATCATAAGGACTATACAAAATTTACTACTCATAACTTTATCTACACTTATTATAAAACACGTATATTAGTTTTACTTTTCTCGCCATTGTAGACTTTCCTGATGATCACACGGATAAAATATATCTACCAGGGGATATTTCCTTTCCAATTCAGGAGGCAACTCCATATAATTTCCATAACAGCGTTGTAAATAAGCGTGATAACCAACCGGAACAGGATAAAAATTTCCTTCAAAACAAGCTTCATCCAGCATCTCTATTTCATCAAGCAATAAATGTATCCGGCTATTATTCAAATTCTTTTCAAAACTATTGGATATTGCATTTTCATAAATGGTATCCTGGTCATATACAAAAAGATCCAATTGTATACCATTATGCCAGTTTATAGAATTACCCATTGTTTTTATAGTATCTAGATAATTACTATAACGATCTCGCAAGCGAGCCTCAACCAACCAGCTGAAAGCCGCCATACCCGGATCAGTATCACTATTCTGAAAGAAAATATCCCTTGGTAACTCTTTTATTCCTTTTTCCAAAAACAACTCATAATCCGCACGAAGTATTCCGATATCAATATCATTATCCCAAGGAATAAAACCTTTTTGACGTATAGCCCCTAACAAAGTTCCATAATCCAACCAATAATCGATATCATGCTTTTTACAGATGCAATCAAATATTTTTAACATTCTAACCAATACAAACTTCAACTGCTCCTGAAGATTTTTTCCTTCCTCTCTTTCATCTGGGTATTGAGGATAGGAATATGGTAATAGATTACTGTTTAGTTTTTTTAAATCATCTATAGTATCCACTTCACAAACAGATTCCAGCAACTTTGTTCTAATTGCAAAATCCTTACAATGGTCTAAAATGATCTGTTCCCAGAAAAAATCTTGATAATGATCATCCTCAACATATTTTATTAAGTATTCCCTCAAAATGGTGCTATCAGTTCTATTCCAATAAGAAATACCCGACATCATCCTATAAAACCCTGGTTGATTAGTTGTATAAATCTCATTAACATAGCCATCTTCATTTAATAAAGGAATCCACTCCGGCTGAGAAGAGTTTTTCTCCACAGTAAAGAAAAGTGATGTTTCCAATCTTTGCAAAGCGTCTTTCATTATTGGGAGGCAACAGTCTCCAATATATACATCGCCATCTAATATAAAGCAATCTTCAAGCATATCAATAGCTAAATACAATGAATACAAATTGTTATATAAATTGTATTTACTATTAATCCTAATTTCTATATCGGGATATTTTTCAATTAAATATGCCAATTTATCGCACAGATATCCAGAGATGATACAAATTCTGTCTACTTCTAATTCCCGTAGAATCTGTATTTGATTCTCTATGATTGGAATACCATATACAGATACCAAACATTTAGGAAGATCATAAGAGATCGGACGCAAACGGGTTCCCATTCCTGCAGCTAATACTATAGCGTTTATATTTTTCTTATTATCCATTTACATATCTTGATTATTAAACAATTGACCAACATATGAGTCTCCTACTAATATGTTAATTCAATTTCATAATCAGCTTTATATAATTCTTTTATTTCTTCTATATAATCCCGGTCTGTCAATTGAAACTTCTGTGAAGTTTCATTCGCTGATTTTTTCAATACAGGTACACCATGTTCCTCCAAAAATTGATTCAATTTATGGATTGGAACGATATAATCCACATCTTCCGGACGATAGTAATCCGATTGCCTACGGATATGTTCGTCCTGATAAACCGGATTACTTTTACCCAGTTCAAACCGGACAAACTCCATAAAACGATCAAATGAATTATCTTCAAACAGAGCCAAATACCGAAAATAGAAACGATTTGCTTTCTCTAGGCAAAAGTGTTTGTAGCAAGAGACCAATCGTTCAACAGGATCTCTCCAAACAGCAAATTTTATCATTTTACCAGATTCTTTCTCTTTTTCCTGCATTTTTGAAACCGGACACAAATAGGGACTCGCATCATCATAGCCAACCAGGCTATGAGCGCCACCCTGATTAGGATAAAAACCATAAAGAGATGATGCAAGAACATTTCTCAAATGTGACGATGCATTCTTTGCTATTATCACAAAAGCCATATGAAAGCTTTCCATCAGGCAAAAATAATTAGCCAGAAAAGGAGTCCTGGCATGCATATCCGATGGCAGATAAACTCTATTTTCATATTTCAGAGCTACATCTTTCCATGTTCGTATATAATGTTTCAATTGATCTTTATACATGCCACAGACTTTGAGAAATTCTTCACGACTCTCTTCTTCCAGTCTTGAACTATAAAAACGGGAATTTTCATAGCGATAATGGAACAAATGATATAAAGCTCCAGTTACACGCGAAACCGGCAATCCTAGTATTTCCATCCGCTTTACACGTTCCATATCCTCCATTCCCCAACCATAAAAATGTTCATTCTCCCCTCCTGCCTCCAGGTAATGATCTTTATGTACAAGAAAAGCACCACCAACAGAATGAATAAAACAAACAGGATGCTCTTTTTCCTTCAAAAATTCGATCAAACAGCTATCACGAAAAACAAAACTGTCTTCCATTGAACACAAATTGAAACGTCCGTCATAAGGGAAACTCATCACCGCTTTTCTATTCCGAATATCGGCTATAGAAGAATCTATTTGATCATCCGGTACTATTACATCAGTATCCCATATACCGACAATCGAAGTATCAGCTTCGTGCAATAATTCATTCAAGTATTTCGTCCGGTAAAAAATGGGGTTATCATCTTTCACAAAGCGATATGTCACATTCGGGTTATTTCCAGACACTTTACATTTGGAATCCTTATCGGCTTCCAGTACTATTATTTTACTCTGCTTACGTTTTGATAACTGATCTAAAACCACATCAAGGTTTTCCTTCCGTTCGGAAGAATCGATGCGGACCGGAATTACGAACGTAACAATATCATCTAACGATTCATCTATTTCATTACAGTTTATACAGGTAATTTCTTTCTCCCCCAATAAGCATTTTGTCCTCTCCGGAAAGATACCCAAAGCATCTATTCTCCGAAGATCTTTCAATAAACTGTCATCTATTATTTCAATCTCTTCCAGACGATCCAGAAACTGGATTAAGTTTTGTTTATTAACCAGAGTGACCGTACTCTCTTCCTGAACATCTACTCGAAGTGTCAAATAATGTATCCAACCATACAAAGAATCTTTTTGTTCTTCATTCCAATTTATACTAAGAGTTGACAAACGCGTATCCAATTCCGTCAATATCTCATTTTCTTCACCTTTAGCAAATTTGTTACGCAAAATATATATAAGACCACATCCCAAGCTACAATAACTACATTCCTGCCCTAAAGATGGAACGATTTCCACATCATTTTCCAATAACTGCTCTAATAACTCATCGGCTTGTTTTTCGTAAATTACATCTCCGGTATGACTCGCATAAGTATACAATGCTATAATTCGCCCAATCTCCGGAATACCGACAGTCCACTCGTCCGGCGTTTGCTGATTAACGTTCTTATAACGGTTTATAAATTCAATCTGATATTTACGGCGTACATCATACGCATATGCTTTCTGTTCATCTCTATGCAACTGGGAAATCTGAGACGCATGCCAACGGCACATCATCAATATATCCGGCAAATTTTCTACCTTTCCTGACAATGCCAGCCGTGACATAAGATCATAATCTGAAGAATAGACATATTTTTCATCATATCCGTCACACTTTCTCATCACATCAGTCCTTATCATCAATGAAGAGTGCAAAAAAGTATTATTCTGAAGCAAATCGATCATCAATTGTTCATGTGAAGAAGGTAAAGGCCTTTTCATCTCCGGCTTTGAGAAAACAAAATTTGTTCCTATTCCCAAAATATCCGGATGAGTTTCCAGATACTTATATTGGAGTTCAAACCTTTGGAGATAAGCTACATCATCTGCATCCATGACACAAATATATTTCCCAACAGCGATTTCCAATCCTTTATTACGGGAAGGATAGTTTCCCATATTATACTCATTACAAATCAGAACAATACGTTCATCTGCATAAGATTGAATAATAGCCAATGAATTATCAGTAGAGGCATCATCTATAATAATAAACTCAAAACGACCAAAGGTCTGATGCAGTATACTATCAATTGCTTCATGAAGATATTTCTCTTCGTTAAAGACAGGCATTATGACGGATATATCGATCATGGTATTTATAAGTTTACATTATTATAAAAGTTTTATCCAATTAACTTTTGTCTCAGGCGATAACCTCATAAGTTCTTTCCCTGCCATTCCCATCAAGCCTGGTGTTTCTCCTAATTTTATTGCAGAGTATCGTTCCTGATTGATCTTAGCAGCCTTTTGCATCAAAGCATCTCCCGCATATTCTGAAAAGAATAAGTAATAACCTAATAATTTGTTTACTTGCATGGGATATAGCTTCAGAAATGATAATTCATATAATTCAGATATAATATCTTCATTATTAAGCAAAGAGGCCAGCCGCTTATTTTTCAACAAATTCAGCAAATAAAACAAATTCAATTTATTCTTTTTTGTCCGTTCATTTTTCGGATCAATATATTTTCCCGATAAGCGAAACCGATAATAACGTACCAACCCTAAAAGATTACTTTCCCAATCAACCCCATTATGTTCCTGCGCCAGAATATCATCAAACAATAAATCAAAATCACAGAGTATCTCATTGATGTCTCCACTAATGAAGTCATTTTGATACAAATATTCTATAGCGTTACCTATACCGGATAATCCATTCGCATAGTCTATAGATGTCTGTAAATTCACCTGAGAAAAAATCTCCGAGATCAGGTTTATTGCTATATTTTCATAAAATCCATCCTGACGAATAAATGCATAATGGAACAAGAAAACAACAACCCCCATTTTCCCATAAAAAAGTCCGTCTTGCTCTATCGATATTTTATTTTTCTCCAAACTCCAGACAAAATCATTCTTTACATAGCCTTTTGGATATATAGAAATCCATTCGTTCGGATGGATTTCCGGAGTGAGCATTGTATTAAAACAGCGATAAGGTGCTATAACTATTTTATCTCTACTCCCATTTAACCAAGCCCCCCACCAGCTAAATGTACTATTGGCTATAATATTATGACGGCACAAAGACATTAAATACATATCTTGCCAACTATCGTCTCCGTGATTCCAGTCGACAACAACGCAATTCTCCAAATGCAAATTCGATTTCACCCAATCAGGATCATCACTAAAACAATAAAGAGGTAAATTATTACCTGCATGGTTGCGGATCATAATTAAAGCCTCCCTATAATAATCGACCGTACAAATATTGATAAACATATCTGCATGAGATGAGTCCAGATAATCACCACGCCGGACATGAAGAGCAATAGCTTTCTGCAATTTCAATTTTTCCGCTAACTGCCTGGTTGGCCCGTTTAACAGATTGCTGTTAAAGGAAAATGCTTTTCGAACTTTAGGTTTAACATTATCAAAAGAAGTTTCAGTCTGCCAATATCCTATACAAATCGTAACTAAAAAACCATCTAATGAAATAGAAGGTCTACATGCAAAATCTTTCTCCCACACATACTGTATCAAAGATGGAGGCAAAGATTTTATATGAGTCATTAACTCTTCCGATGCAAAATCAGAGGCAGGGATATTAAAAATATTCTCCAATTCGTAAAAATAACCCGTTTTACCCGGAGCATCTTTGTCCCTATACAAGAACCCTTCATGCTCCGGATACTTTGATCGCATACTCAACAATAACGCATAGTCAAACATCAGGTTTCCCAAACGTCCCTGCATCATAATGATAAAAGTCGGCTTCAGATTGGATGCATTTTGTGGCATATTCTCTAATGTGTTCCACTACATAGCAAAATCTCCCACCAAATAACCGTATTCATGATTTAAACGAACCTGATACGTTCCGGTTATCTCGCTCAACGTAAAATGAACGGTTTCTCCAGAAGAGATGGTTATACATTCTTCAAGGATAACTTTCCCCTCGGCGTCTACCACTGTAATCGTTAAATCAGATAAAGAATCTGCACTATATATAGATAAAACAGATTCGTCTACAGATACTTCCGGTACTTTGGGAAAAACTGTTCGGATTCTATCATCCCCCCATCTTCCCTCTACATGAACACTACCTCCTAATACAATTTGTGGAAACACTCCCACAAGAAAGATTGTAAAAAATAAAAGCCAACAATTTTTCATGGTAATAATTTTTAATTGTGCTCTTACAAAGGTAAAAGCCACAAATAATATTACCTAGCTATTTCTGTAACAAAAATGTAACATTCATACTCAAAGCAAACAGATGATTAACAAGCACATGCAGCATACCTTCATTCAAAACGATGTAATTATAACCGCAAAATATACTTGTCAAAGTCCTGCGCCGTACCATTTTTACGGGTTAATTTCGTATACAGTCGCTTTCTTCTGACAGATATAGCTTGACTAGTAAGAGACAACAAAACAGCCATACGTCCCACCTGAATATCCAATCTGATCAAACAACAAATTCGCAAATCTATTTCTGAAATTCCAGGATAAAGCATTTTAATCTTATATGTAAAATCCAAATACAAAATATGATCAATCCAATCAACAACTTCCGACCACCGTGCATTATCCAACTTTTCCCATTCCGTACACAAACCTTTATATAAATCAGAAGTAAAAAATACATTTTTACTACGATCTATTTCTTTTATGGAGAATGTGGCACGTTTGACTTTTTTTTCATCGATAACTCCCTGTATCATATCCAACTGCCTTTTCAATTCAGCTGCAATCTCTGTTTTTTGTACCAATTCTGATTTATACTGTAGTTCTGATTCTTTTCTTTTTTGTATATCCAACGCTATTTCTCGCTCTAATCTCGTTATTACATTTTCCCGTTCTGCCAAATATTGTTGACTGTCTCTATACTGTTGTTCCTGAAAACGTAATGATTGATTTAATAGTTCCTCTTTTTCCTTCCTCTTTTTAAATCGATAGAAGGCAATACAAACAATTATTAACAAGAACAGAACACTACCTCCTCCAATAAAATACAAATACATTGTTTTACGGTTTACTTCCTGCCTATAGTATTCTTTCTTTTTTTCAATAAGCTGATAATCATATAAACTTTGTAACCGAACCAGAGTCTCCATGTAAGTCTGTTTGTCTATTGAATCGCGAAATGCCTCATATTGCTCTTGATAAATAACATAAGTATCCAAATCTTTTCTAGACTTTTCCAACTGCGACAACGAATAATATGTATCCCTTAGCGTATAGACATTGGTACTTTTTCGACAAAAAGACAAATAAAAATAAGCAGAATCTATTTTTCCTGATTTCAAATATAAGTCACCTAAAGTCAAGCTAACCAAGCAGGAATCATTGACTGTCCTAGTTTGTGAGGAAGCTTTCCAGGCATAAGTCAAACCAGTTTTATAATCTCCAATTCGCCCATATACATCAGCTAATTCATTAAACATATAGAATTCGTGTAAACCAAAAGTACATGATAAGGCTTTCAAATAATAGGTTATCGCACTATCCAAACGATTCTCACGTACATAAATACGAGCAATATTTCTAAGACTTATAGAAAGAGATAAAGTATCTCCATCTTGTAGAAAATAATCAACAGCCTTTTGCTGAAAATCTAAAGCAGGTTGATAAAGTTCCTGATAGGTATATAGAGTCCCCAAATTAGCACATAAACGCCCCAACAGATAATGTTCATTTAAATCTTTTCCTATTTCATAAGCTTTCAGATAATACTCCTGAGCCTGCAGAACATCATTCAAATCATGAAAAACAACTCCACAATAATAATAAGCCAGCATCTTCCGATCTTCCAAGTTTGTCTTTTCATAATATTTGACTGCGATTTGTATCAATGAATCGGATGTATGTTCTAGTCGATTTTTATCTTTTGCCTGCGTATATAACAAACACCAAAGAGCATTTTGCTCCTTTGACATATCTTCCCGATATGCTATACTATCTAAAAGTAATAACGCACTATCCGGCTTTTCATTCATATATTCCTCTGCCTCTTTCAATAAAGAAGAGAAACTTGTACTTCTACCGCAAGCTACCAAACAGAACAGTAGCAGAAGATTTAGTATTAGTTTAAGTTCATTTGCCATACGCAACTATTTTATAGAATGCAATATAAAACTTTATTTACAAAAGATCAAAAGAAATTAATACATTTACAAAAAATCTTGTAATGAAAACGTCTCCTCCCTTTTTATCAATTATCATTCCGATATATAATGTCGAAACTTATCTGGAAGAATGTTTGAACTCCTTGATCAACATACGTATCATTTCAAAGGAAATTATTTTGATCAATGATGGTTCAACCGATAGGTCCGGTGAAATTGCAGAGAAGTATGTATCCTCTCATTCCTGTATAAAACTCTTTCATCAACCGAATCAGGGATTGTCGGCAGCACGTAATAAAGGATTATCAGAAGTTCAAGGAGAATATATAATGTTTATCGACAGTGACGATTGGATAATAGAAAGACAAACCGAAAAGATGTTTTCTGAAGCTATCTGTTTTCACCCCGACATAATAATGGGAAATTCCGTTTGTTATTATCCTGACGGACAAACAGGGACATTATTTAACCCAATCCCATCCCACCTATGCCATGTATGTCTGACAGGAAAAGAGTGTTTTTCTGAGTTAATGAAACATGAGGCTTTTCCTCCGATGGTTACTAACTACCTATACAAAAGAGAATGGTTAAACAAGCAAACATTATATTTTGAAAATGTTGTCCATGAAGACGAACTCTGGACTCCCCAAGCTCTTTGCCTCGCAGAAAGTGTCTACATCACTGACATTGACTTTTACGGATATCGGCAACGGGAAGGTTCTATCATGAAAACATTGGTCACGTCCAAACGCGTACGAGACCTGATCTATATAGCTAATTGTTTAATCCGCTTTGCTTCGGGATACAGTTTCAAGGGCCCGAACCGGGAGGTGAAAAGCGAACTATACGTAAAAGCTTACATGTTATATAGTATAGCTTTCTTATCATTGCTACGGATAATAAATTATTCCGTATCTGATTGATATACAAGTAGCGAATGCTATAGTAGAAAGTTGTCGGTAACGATTTGGCGACTTTGAGATTACACCAATCTTCTGCATTATGCTTTGTCAAACAACTCTGATACAAAAATAGCCAAACTTCTTGATTGAGCAAAGAGTTTGGCTACTTTTTCAACCTATATTAGGAGCATATTGTTTAAATGCTTTTACAATTTCATTCTTCTTATCCGTCTTTAATAACCTAAGTATAAGATTAGGATATTCTTTCGAGGACAACTTTAACATTGAAGAAATACGTTCATGTAAACTTTTTCGATTATATATTCTCAACAAACCGTCATAATCTTCATTATTTAAAATATTATCGATTTCATTTTTCCTGTTTTGATATATTTCTTCAATGCTTATAGAAGATTTTACTATTTCCAATTGGCATTTTAATGCTTCTAAAGAGTTTTCTTTAGGCTTCGTATAGCATTGTAGCTTGTGCCTAATTTCTTTAGCACACATTGATGTTAATTGCAAATCATATTCTTTCTTAAATTCATTAAAAAGGAAATCTTTGACTTGATTAAATATGTCTTGTGAATTTAAGGCTTGATTATCTGCTACAATTTTAATTAGAGCTTCTGACAAATATAAATTCTCAACTTCTGCTACGGATAAAGTATATATATTTGCCGCTTTATAACTGTTAATCTCTTCTACAGTTAGATAATCATGGTCTATTAATCCTTTAATTTCATAATTATGTAATCCACGAATATGTTCATCATTAAAGGCTTTTGTCATTTCAATAACTTTGGAACAATCATGACAAGGTATCACACTATAATTCTCATAAATATATGGATATAATTGATTATCATAACTACCTATCTCTCCTTCAACAAATAAAACAGGTTTTCTATTCCCTAAAACCTCAAACATTAAGCTATCTGGAATTTTATCTTCTGACGGTAGTATTTTTAACTCCCATTCATCTTTGCCATTGTATGATTTTACCCATATTTTTGTTGCCTCTTTTCTTGAAGCTGCAAAGTCTAAATCATGCGTGATATAGACAATAATCTTGTCAGTACAAAATTCCTCAATTTTATCCCATAATTTAAACATAATAGATTTATGTAGATGAATTTCCGGTTCATCTACAACAATGACAGTATTTGGGGGTGCAATTAAGCATTGTCCTATTAAATATATCGCAACTCGTTCGCCATCTGACATATCTTTTGCATGATATTCGGTGCTGGAATTGAATATAGCTTTTATCTTAGCATCTTCCAAAGAGATTGTTCTATGAGGAAAAACAGAGTCCCATATTTGTATGATTTTATCCGTAATCATCAATGGGACATTAGCTTTTTCTTTCTTTTGTTGTTCTCTTTCTTTACAATCCTTTACATAAGAAGCATTCTCTCTATTTTGTCTTGCAAATATACCTGAAAGAACACTATCATAATCATTAACTAATTTGGTTGTATATTCTTTTCCCCAATTCCATTTATAACCTTTATCTTGTTGATTTTCTACACCATAGTAAATTATATTCCAAGCACTTTCTTCACTTTTAATGATTATATTCTCGGGTATAGACAAGGCTCTTTGAGCAGATATTCTTAAAACACATCCATTTATATTCTGTTTCTCTATCCATGCTCCAAGATGGCTTTTACCACTTCCATTAGCACCAACTATAACAAAATTTTGTTCACTATTAACAGAGGTTTGTTCTTTATCAATAGGAATTGTTATACTCCGCATAAATAATAGTATTTAAAATATTTTACTTGCAATATCCTTAATAATGTTTATGGTGTCGTCTTTCGCATTGATGACTTTAGCAAAAGTCAACAATCCATCGACAAAATCACGTATTGTTAATGTCTTTAAATCACAAATCCTCAGTTTGGCATAATGAAGAATTGAAATCAAACAGCAATAATGTCCTTCACGTCCTATTTCTTTCAATAATTGGAACACTTCATTTTCATCAAAAGAAACATTTTTTCCATATACGAACAAACTGGTACTAAGGTCTGCCTGCCTGAATTTTGTGATAGCGTGGGCAACATCCTGTTTTGAAAAATTCTTATCCTTAACCTCTATTGAGTAAACAAGCCTTTTGTTTTTGTCATATACATCAATGTCGCCAACCTCTTTGGATGATGCCCCGCTTTGATTGACTTTATGCGGCTCCACTTTAAAATCTTTACCCAAATACATTTGCTCCAACTGGGAGACAATCAAAGGACAAACCTCTCCTTCCAAAGAATGTTCCGTAATGGTATAAATATAATCCAAGACTAACTGTGAAAACTCACTGATGTCAATCAAGGCATCTCCGACCGAAAATTTCGAGACATATTCCCTGCTCACTTCTTTCATAATGGATAATGCCGATTTCAGGTATCTGTACGCGTCGGAACTGTTTGATATGTTTGAAAGAACATCAATTACATCGGACAAGGTTTGCAAATCTTTTCCTCTTCTGACTGCATTTGTCAATGATAAGGACACAAAACGGGCAGGTTTGTTGAGGAACGGCTCGTTAGAACAGCCAAGACATCCTGGCAGCTTCAGTGTTTCAAAAGGAACTAAAACCTTATGGCAAAGAGAACGGGCATCATATTTACCATCTTCTCCATCCCCTTTTTGTAAACTCAAAATGTTTATGCCGTCATTGGTTGCTTTAGCCAATAAAGCCGTAACCAAGATGTAACGATATGTCTTGTGGGTGCCTCGCAATATCTCACTAATCTTTTGACCGATTGCATCACTCGACAATTCTGCCTCAACAAAAGCTCTGTCAAGAATCAAAGACGCTGTTTTTAAATCAATGGATGCCATATTTCTTAATTGAATAGTCCTGAATATATAATTGGTGAACGCCCTTCTATCACGTCGATAACCATCGTGCATACGGCTTTTGCCAAATTACAGGGAACCGCATTGCCTATTTGGGTGTATTGGGAAGACTGGCTGCCCGAGAATCTATATTCTAACGGGAATGTTTGGATAATACGTGCTTCATCTACCGTCAGCCTTCTTAAAAAGTCAGGGACGACCTCCTTTTGAGCAATAGTCATATCATTTTGCAAACGTTCGTGATACGCCTCTATCCACGGTTGTGAATTACAATACAAAGCCCGCTCATCTATAATGGGGGTCTTGTTGCCGCCCATTGAAGCGGGCAAGGTCGCACTATATCCGTCTAATTTGAGCGGACGACCAAGACCATTGAATAACATTCCCGCATATGCGGATTTACGCAAAACAGGATTGGATGTCAATGTTATTTTTGCATTACAGGTACTGGTGTTATTACCGGTTCCGGCTTTATCCAACACTTTTAATGATTCGCGGACAGTCTTTGCCTTTTTCTTATAAGGTAAAAGCATTGCTTCCAAATCGGGGTTTGCAAAGTCATTCCCCTTGAAGCCTATGACAAATATACGTTCTCTTGCTTGAGGCACATCGTAATCCGAGGCATTGAGAATACAAAAGTTTACGGAGTAACCTAATTCTTGCATTTTCTTCAGTAATTTACGTCTGGTGGAAGACCATCTTTCCAATGTCCCTAAAGCTTTTACATTCTCCATTATAAACGCTTTAGGCATAACCACTTCTAAAACCTTGACATAACTCCAGATAAGTTTGCTCCGTTCATCGTCCCCATCCATTTTTCCCGCGACGGAAAAGCCTTGACAAGGGGGACCGCCTATAACTAAATCTACGTTACCTTTATACTGGCTAAGTGACGGTATATGGGAGTTAATATCCCCTTGACAAATATGTCCGCCGATATTTGCAGAGTAAGAATCACACGCATCTTTCATCATATCATTAGCCCATATGATTCTAGCACCGGCTTGTATGGCACCTATATCAAGCCCTCCCGCTCCTGAGAAAAGGGATAATGTATTGACTGAATTTTGCATCAAAGCCTCTTTTATAGTTCTCATATATCGAAACATACTAAGTTTGCTTGCAAACTTACTCGTTTTTATCTAATAAAAGACTATAGTATCAAGTTTATTTTGTTTTTGCTAAATTCTCCCGACTTCGGAGGGAGATGTTCGCGGAATGCAGCAAGATTTTCGGGAGTAACCCGAAACGTTTTGAGTTACACAAAAACAGGAAGTATAAAACGAAAAAAGAAGACAAAGATGGTAATTAATTGATAATCAGAAATGATTAGCTTCGAGTGTCTTCGGTTGCCAAGTGGGTAAAATGCAGTTTTTAGCGGATAAAAGCAAGCATTCCGTTTCTATCCCGTTACAGTATATAAAAGAATATTGCAAAAATGAACAGGAATATCAATTATTTTTCCAATGGAAACAGAAAGATATCCGTCCTCAGTTCATAGAGAAAGCCCAATTACAAAAAACATCCCCCTTCATCCGTTTATGTGAAATTTTGGGGACAAAGAGAGATGCCGATAATTAAGCTAGAAATAACTCATCATATTATTTGCTAATTTCAGCAATCATTATTATCGGATTATCCTCTTCGTCTGATTGTTCAACCAAAGACTTTAGTTCTCCTGACAATTTGCCCTGTTTCAAACGCTTTTTCAATTCAGGCATTTCCAAAATATCAAATACCAAATTATCCCGATTCGTACCCCAAGCCAGAACATAATCATCCAGATCCCGGTTACGGATCTTTACCCTTGAACATTCTCCAGATTCTTTATCCACCCAATAGGTAAAGTCTGGCATTGGAATATCACCAATGAATACACTGGCAAACCGGGAGGATTCAAATTGTAGATACGGGACCGTTTTCACCTTATCCTCATCCGTCTTCAAAGGACTTTGGATGTATATAGGATCCACCATGTTATTTTTTGTATCATAAGCATATATGGTATCACTTGTCGATACACATAAATAAATACGGTCTCCTAATTTATTGATCCTAGAAAAGGCTCCGATATTCACCATCAAGTTTTGGGTATTCGTCAGTACTCTCTTTTCCAACAAGACATGGCCAACTTTTCCATCTCGCAAAGAAATCGTAAAAGCCCGAATGTCATTCGTGATATCATTCGTCGAACAAACAGCCAGAGAATCGTTCAAAACATAAAAGCGATCAAATCTTTCTTCACACTTTACACTTCTCAGATACTTCCCTCCATAAGTATAGACCGAGATTCTTTGCTGCGCCACATCTAACAAAAACAACTCTTGCGTCTCTTCATTTACGGAGAAAATACCACCTAAGGTAAACTCGAAGGGAGCTGCTCCACGTTTTCCTATATTATTCAGGAAAGTTCCGTCCAAACCGAATCTGTAAATATTTTCTCCAAAAGAGAGAAACAAATCTTTGTCGGTTAAGAAAATACCGGAAAAACCCCATTTACGCGGGATAAGGCTCTTCGTATCCGTCCCTAATTTCAAATAGGAGACTTTGGCTATATCATTAATCTCAATTTCACGTTCGTTTTTATTCGACTTATCGATTAAAAAAGGATAAGAGATTTCCGCTTGAACCTCTACACTATCACATGCAGTCTCCTCCACTGACGCTTTTCTATTTCCACAAGAGAATAGCAGAAAAGAAAAAACGATTAAACATAGGCAATTTACAATCCGATTTAATAAAAATCCATTACTCTGTTCCATAAAATCCAATTTTATATAATTATCTTAATTCCAACAGACTGATATCAGACTCACTCATCACACTATCTATCAACTACTTAAATATAATATCACCTCTTTCCAGTAAACCCGATATTAATTCGTGCATAAAAGGGAACAAGGTATTCGATGAAAAAAAACCTTCTTCTCCTAATTCATCCAAAGCAGGCAGAAAACGATTCATCAAAACCGGATAATATTTACTATCCTCTTTTACTAATGAAATGAAATATTCTACCATTTCTAATCTTATACGTCCAGCTGCCTCATCTGATTCTGCCAGATACTTAATGCTTGTCTGTTCCGGATAAGTTCTATATAAAGTGAATACTTCTGGAATATTGGCTATTTCTCCTATTTGAGCAATATCCGACCATAATTTATAATCAGCAGCAAAAGAATAACCATACGAATACCTCAAGTTGTGTTCAATCAGCACATCTCGCCGGATAAATCCGGTTGGATTCATCATGGGACAATGAATGATCATTGTTTTTATAATATCCAAATGAGTTAACGGTGCTTTCATTAATCGGGAATACATTCCAAAAGAATACATATATCCACCACATACGACAATATTGGGATTATCTTCCATATATTCATATTGCACTTTCAGCCTATGGGGCAACATAAGATCATCATGGTCTAATAAAGCAATATATTTCCCTTTGGCTATATCAATTCCATGGTTAAGAGTTTTGATAAAATCATGTGTACATGATACATATTTTACACGAATGTCTGTATAGCTTTTTATGATCTCAGAACTTTTATCAGCAGAACCATCATCCAATAACAAAATTTCAAAATCCGCCAAAGTTTGCCCCAGAACACTATCGACAGTCTCCCTTATAAATTTCTCTGAATTATAAACAGGTATTAATACAGATACTAGTGTCTTGCTTTTATCGCTTACAAGCATTAAGAATTATTTTTCCGCAATTTATATAAATTCTCCATATAATGAACCTCTATAGCGCAGTAATTCCTTTCTATAGGAGAGAATATCATTAATATATGCTATCTCCGGTACAATTCCTTCCATTCCGTATTATATTTGTATTCGTACGTTTTTGCGTTTGATATATATCAAACGAATAAAACACATATATGCTTCTTTCGTTTGATGATTGATTTCCTTTCGTTCAATGATTATTGAATGAATGGGTGTATGGGATGAAAATTTGTTTTGGCTGGTATTCATTTAAAACAAGATAGTAATGAGTTTAAAATTCGGATGGTACAAAACACCGGTCCCGGGAGACAGGGAAGACAAGGAGATTCCGCATGCACGGATCATTTCACAGGGTACGCTCGATACAAAGTACATGTGCAAGATGATCTCGATGTCGAGTACGATCTCGTCGGCAGACGTAAAAGGGGTATTGGAAGCGCTTAACTACTGGATGGGGTTTCACCTGGCGGAAGGGAATAGTATCGAACTGGACGGACTGGGATATTTCACCCCCACGCTGAAAAGCCGGACAGTAACGGATGAAAACGACAAACCCAAAGTCATCGCAGAAGCTGACACCGTTAGTTTCCGTTGCGCAACCTCCCTGAAAGAACAGGTAAGGGAAGCCGGACTGGAACTGGTGAAAAAGGCGAAAACAGAAAAACTCACACAGGAACAACGGCTGGAGAATATTATGAAAGAGGTGAATAAAAACAAATGTATCAACTGTAGTACCTGCGTGCAGATAAATCATTACAGCCGGTTCATGGCTCTGAAAGATCTGAAACAACTGATAGACAGCAACAAGCTGGTTCAGATCGGCGGAGGGAAACAAACGATGTATATTCGGTCATTGTAAATCTAAAATTTCGCGGCGGCGAAAATAACCGCCGCGAAATTTCAGATTCAAGCCAAATCACTTTTGCCATATACATATTCTTTTCAGCAAATATAATTATTTAATTCGAATTATTCGATTCAAATAATACAGATTTAACCGTTTCACAAGGACATACTGCCATTTTGTCGCCGTAAAATTTGTTATTCTACATCCTTTCTTTTACCTTTGTAACAGCCGTTAATGTAATAGCCATTAAATTAACAGGGATTAAATTAAGACGCGCATGAAATTTTACGATCGAAAAAAAGAGTTAAAGCTACTACAGGATATCAATGAGCAATCACGTAACAGCGCTTGTTTTACAGTGATGGTTGGCCGCCGCCGTATCGGCAAAACGGCTTTACTGCTCGAAAGCGTAAGGGGAAAGAAGTTTCTGTACCTCTTTGTTTCCCGCAAAAGTGAAGTACTTTTATGCGAACAGTTCCAACAGGACATCAAAGAAAGCCTGGAGCTGGATATATTCGGCCGGGTGGACAACTTCCGTACCTTATTCGAGCAATTGATGATTTACGCTACAAAAACTCATTTCACACTGATTATCGATGAATTCCAGGAGTTTGACAATATAAACAGCTCCATTTTCAGCGATATCCAGAATATATGGGATAGATATAAGGAAGAAGCTAAGGTAAACTTCATAGCTTGCGGATCTATTTATTCCATGATGAAAAAGATTTTTGAAAACAATAAAGAACCGTTGTTCGGACGCCTGACATCTAAAATTATACTAAAACCATTCAATGTTTCTACGATAAAAGAGATACTAAAAGATTACAATCCGGGATATACGCCCGAAGATCTGCTGGCTTTTTATCTCATAACAGGAGGAGTGGCTAAGTATGTTGCCTTACTGATGGAAGCAGGTGCTACCACATTCAACAAAATGATTCACTATACGGTGCGGCCTGATTCTCCGTTCCTGTCAGAAGGACGCGATCTGCTTATTTCTGAATTCGGACGTGAATATGCAACCTATTTTTCCATCTTGCAATTAATAGCTTCAGGTAAGACAGCGCAAAACGAGGTAGATTCGATTATAGGAAAAAACACAGGGGCTTATTTAGCTAATCTTGAAAAAGAATATTCCCTGATAAACAGAAATAAACCGATGTTTTCAAAACCGGAAAGCAGAAACAGCCGCTGGTGCCTGAATGATAATTATCTGATGTTTTGGTTTCGTTTTATATTCCCAAACCTGTCTATGATTGAACTGGGGAAAAACGGTATGCTTGAAAAATTCATCTTAAAAAACTATGAACAGTACAGCGGGTATATCCTGGAACGCTATTTCAGAGACAGGATTGCTGAAAGCGAAGATATTACGGACATCGGCAATTATTGGGACAACAAAGGAGAGAATGAAATCGATCTTATCGCCCTCAACCGTTTTGAAGGGAAGGCATTGATAGCTGAAGTTAAGCAAAATCCAAATAAGATCAATATAGCTCGCCTATATGAGAAAGTTGCCTCCATAAAAAAACAATTATCGCATTACACTTTGGAAATAAAAGGCTTGTCAATGCAGGACATGTAAATTGTCAAACAAAAACATTGAATAAACTAAACCTCCGTCGATATGATTCTACTCTCAAACATAGATTTCACCCTTCCACTGGCTGATCCGGTATTGAAGTTTTTACTGATACTGTTGATCATCCTGGCGGCTCCGCTCCTGTTGAACAAACTCAAAGTTCCGCACCTGCTGGGACTGATCATAGCCGGAGCTATCATCGGGCCGAACGGTTTTAACCTTGTCCTGCGTGACAGCAGCATCATTCTTTCCGGTACGGCCGGTTTACTTTATATCATGTTCCTGGCAGGACTGGAAATAGATATGGGGGACTTCAAGAAGAATAGCGGAAAAAGTCTTGTCTTCGGAATGTATACTTTCCTTATCCCCATGATATTGGGGACGGCGGTGGGACTATGGGTTCTCAATTTCAGCATGGAAACCTCCGTATTGCTTGCCAGCATGTTCGCCTCGCATACATTGATCGCTTATCCGATTATCAGCAAGCTGGGGATCAGCAAAAATAACGCGGTCAGTATTACTGTCGGGGGAACCATGATCACGGATACACTGGCGTTACTGGTATTGACCATTATTGTCGGAATGGCAACAGGGAATGCCGACGACGCTTTCTGGATACGTTTAGGGGTTTCCATCGTTATATTCGCACTGATAGTCCTGCTGGTATTTCCTTTTATCGGACGGTGGTTCTTCAAACGGGTACATGATAATATCTCACAATATATTTTCGTGCTGTCGATGGTCTTTTTCGGAGCATTCCTTGCCCAATTGGCCGGGATGGAAGCGATCATCGGCTCTTTCCTTGCCGGGCTGGCACTGAACAGGCTGATACCGCAAAGTTCACCGCTGATGAACCGTGTCGAGTTCGTCGGGAATGCCATTTTCATTCCGTTCTTTCTGCTGAGTGTCGGCATGCTGATCGATTATAGGGCTTTCTTTACCAGTTTCGAGACGATTAAGGTCGGTATAGTGATGATCGTTGTCGCTACGGCAGCCAAATACGCCGCTGCCTGGCTGACGCAAAAGACATTCCGGCTGTCGGTCGATCAGCGAAGCGTCATTTTCGGATTAAGCAATGCACAGGCGGCAGCAACTCTCGCGGCTGTCATGGTCGGATACAATGTGATCCTGGGAACGGATGCCAACGGGGAACCGATACGCCTCCTGAACGAAAGTGTTCTGAACGGGACGATCCTGATGATCTTGGTGACTTGTGCAATAGCCTCTTTCTCTGCACAAAAAGGGGCACATAATATTGCCATGAAGGAATCCGAAGAAGAAACGGAAGAGAATGAAACGAAGGATGAACATATCCTGATCCCTGTCAGCAATGAAGAGACGGTAGAAGAACTGGTCAACCTCAGCCTTGCCATTAAATCGAAAACAAATACCAGCGGCCTGTACGCTCTGAAAGTTATCGACAACCAGAACTCGGACGATAAGACACAGAAATCATCCAAACGGGTATTGCAAACGGCTGTCGATACGGCAGCAGCCACCGATACACGACTGAAAGGACTGCTTCGCTACGACCTGAGCATTTCCAATGCGATCACCAGTGTCGTGAAGGAACGGGAGATAACCGACCTGGTTCTCGGACTTCACAAGGAAAAAGATATTCCGGCTGCATTCCTGGGGAATATCGTTGAAAACGTATTACAGCATAGCAGCGTTACCACCTTTATCTACAAGCCCGTACAACCGTTAGCAACCATCAAACGCCATCTGATCATCCTGCCTGACCAGGCCGAAAAAGAGATCGGCTTCCTGGCGATCATGAACCGGGTATGGAACGTATTGCAAAATGCCGGAGCCAAAGTTGTATTCTATGGCTCGGAGGATACGCTGAAAGCAATCAAAAAAGTATTTGCCAAAAGAGCCGGAGAAATATCATACGTAAACTTCAGCGACTGGGATGATTTTCTGATCGTATTCCGGGATGTAAAAGCCAACGACAGCATGTGGGTAATCTTCAGCCGGAAAGAGGGCTTATCTTACGACCCCGTCATGCCACGGATTCCCGGATATCTGAACAAGTATTTTCAGGGTAACAGCTTTGTTCTTATTTATCCTATACAAGCTAGTATGGATGAAAGCACGCGATATCTGACATAAAACAAATCATAAACCGTGAACTGTTGTTGACATATTTCAGTTATATTTGCAGACTGGAACAGATAAGTAATCAATAAAATGATGAATAAAGCATTACAAAGAATGGGAGAATATGTCATCTTGATGGGAAAATCCTTGTCGATCCCTGACAGATGGAGTATGTTCTTCAAACAATTGATAAAAGAAATATATAAGCTGGGGGTAGATTCGCTTTGGATCGTAATTATCATCTCCGTTTTTATCGGTACGGTTATCGCCATCCAGATATCGTTGAATATCAGCTCTCCGCTGATTCCTAAATTTACGATCGGATATACTACCCGTGAAATTATCCTGCTGGAGTTTTCATCCTCCATCATGTGTCTGATCCTTGCCGGTAAGGTCGGGAGTAACATTGCATCCGAGATCGGTACGATGCGGGTAACAGAGCAGATCGATGCAATGGAGATCATGGGCGTCAACTCCGCCAACTTTTTGATCATGCCGAAAATCGCAGGGCTGATGATCTTTATTCCTGTACTGGTTATTTTCAGTATGTTCACGGGTATCCTGGGAGGTATAGCGGCCAGCCATTCGACAGGAACGGGCATGACACCGGCTTCCTTCGAATATGGATTGCAATTTTATTTCAATGAATTTTATATCTGGTATTCTATTATAAAATCGGTGGTTTACGCCTTCATCATCTCATCGATAGCCGCTTATTTCGGTTACTATGTGAAAGGAGGAGCACTCGAAGTCGGTAAAGCGAGTACGAATGCTGTCGTAATGAGCAGTATCATGATCCTGCTGGCAGACGTAATAATGACCCATTTAATGCTTACGTAAAAATGATAGAAGTAAAAAACATAACGAAATCATTTGAAGGCCGTAAAGTGTTGAACAATATCAGCGCAGTCTTTGAAACAGGGAAGACCAACCTGATCATCGGACGAAGCGGTTCGGGTAAAACGGTTCTGATCAAAAATATTATCGGCCTGATGAAACCTGATTCGGGCGAGATTCTGTATGACGGACGGGACCTTACTTCAATGAACAAACAGGAGTTGAACATGCTCCGCCGGGAAATGGGAATGCTGTTCCAGGGATCTGCCTTGTTTGATAGTATGACCGTTCTTGAAAATGTGATGTTCCCCCTCAATATGTTCTCGAAAGATTCTTATAAAGATAGAGAAAAAAGGGCCATGTTCTGCCTGGAACGTGTCAATCTTGAGGAAGCTGAACATTTATACCCGTCCGAGATCAGCGGTGGTATGATGAAACGTGCTGCCATTGCCCGCGCGATCGCTTTGAATCCGAAGTATTTATTCTGTGATGAACCGAACTCGGGCCTGGACCCTAAAACATCGTTGCTGATAGACGATCTGATCCACGATATCACTACCGAATACCAGATGACGACCGTTATCAACACACACGACATGAACTCCGTTATGAATATCGGAGAAAATATCATCTTTATCAAGGAAGGTGTAAAAGAATGGCAGGGAACGAAAGACCAGGTCATCACCTCGAATAATAAAGCATTGAACGACTTTATTTTTGCTTCCGATCTGTTCCGGAAAGTGAAAGAAGTAGAGATGAAGCAGGAAGAAGGATAATAAAAGAGGATGTTAGTACTAACATCCTCTTTTGCAATAAACTATATAATAATTAAAAACACACTTCTATTTTACTCATTCGTATTCCAGAAAGGGGCCTGAATCAAAGTCGGGTCTTTATCCACTTCACTCTGATGGATAGGCATCCAATACTGTTTCTTCTGGAATGCACGCAACAAACATTTAGAACGGACAAAGAATGCATTGCTGTTGGAAGCATCGTCCGAATACTCCGTACCGCCGAAATTCATTCCATAATCATACCCGTTCAGCAGTTCTTCACCTAATTTCCAACGACGGATATCGTGATAACGGATACCTTCGCAACATAATTCAACACGACGTTCTTTACGAATCAGTTCACGCACTGTCGCCTGACTGTCTGTATACGGGATGCGTTGGAAGCCATTGTTATCTGTTCCTGTTCCGTATTCAGGAATACCGGCACGTTCACGGATCTTATTCAGATAAAGTATGATATCTTTATTTCCCGGTTCACATTCGTTCAAAGCCTCCGCATAATTCAGGTAAGCCTCTCCCATACGGTACAGGATACCCGGACGATAAGGACGTTTGCCATCTCTAGGAATAGATTCCAGTGATATTTTCTTCCTGTTCAGGTAGCCGTTTTGAGGCGCATCGTGGGTCGGTCCTCCGTCCGCCTGGTTAGACATCATCTCCGTCATACGTCCTTCCTGATGGAACCAGGCTCCGTTATACAATACAGCCAGATAAAAACGCGGTTCACGGTTGCTATACATATTGAAGGTATTCGGAGTCGTTATCTGTCCGGATTTCACTCCCTGGTATTTACGACAAGGATCCCAATTCGTTTCCCTTATCTCCGGTTCAGCAGAAAAGCCTTTTTCCGTGTAGCCCGATGCTTCATTAATAACAGGAGAGCCGTCTGCATTATATCCCAGGATCGGAGATTGCCCGTTCTTCATAAAGAAGGCATCCACCAACCCTTGTGTAACACCGTATCCCCCGTTTCCACCGCATCCTCGGGGAGTTGAATGGCCTTCCCAAGCTCCATAGTCACAATCAGGGCGGGCAAACAATATTTCATTATTGCCCTCGGATGTTTTCTTCAATTGCAAATTATAACATGACATAAACGGATCGATCTTACCATTAATATATTCATAATATAATCCGTGTCCTGCTTCATGCGCTTTGTCGATCAACAGTTTACAGGCATCCGCCGCTTTCTTCCATTTATTCGGGTCGTAAGCCGAATTGAAGCGCTCCTTACCGTCATTGTTCAAAAATCCTTTGTACATCTCATTTCCGTTCACTAACGGACTTGCTGCAAATAAGAGCATACGTGCCCGTACCGCCAGACAGGCGATCGAGGTTGCCCTGCCGAAAAAGGCTTCTTCCCATTTTGCCGGCAGTTTACCCGACAATTCCAGCAATTGCTTATCTAGCATATCTACCATATCATCGAAAGCCATCTGTCCGACCGTCATTTCTTCCAACGGTGCATTCACATCGACCACATCACCAAAATAAGGCACAGAACCATAAGCTTCTGTCATTGTCCAGTAATAATATGCAATCAGGAAACGGCATTCGTTTCTCATCGTTTCTATATCTTCTTCCGTTACTTTTTGCAAGGGATTGGCATGAGCATTATTGATCAGGATATAAGCAGAACGGATGCGTTGGGGCAATTCATTCCAGAATCTGGCATCCCAATCGGAACTCGTATAAAAATTACCCACGCGGAAATTAAGTAATGTGCCACCCCACCATTGTACCCAACGCTGCGAAGCAGTCATATCATCACCTGCAATTTCCCAACCGATCTTGTTGGCATATCCCCAGTAAGGATCCGGGACACGGGAGTAGATATTAGCCAGCCAATCTTCCGTACGGGTCTTATCGTTAAAAACCATCTCCAGTGTCAGCTGGTCATCAGGAGCATTGTCGATAAAATCAGAACAACCGTTCAAGACCAGACATATAGCAGAAACACCTATATACTTGAATAAATTTAGAGTTTTCATATTAGTCATTTTATGATATTAGAAATTAACATCCAATCCGAAAGAAACCGACTTCATGATCGGATATTTCATACCGTTATTTGTATCGAGTTCCGGATCCCACATCTTGAAACCTGAAAAAGTCAGCAAATTAGAACCCTTCAGATAAAGGCGGAGCGATCTTACACCGATCTTGCTCATCCATGCTTTGGGAAAACGATATCCTACTTCGATATCCTTCACGCGCAACATGCTCATATTACGTAACCACCAGGTCGACTCTTTCAGGTTATTTTCATTTTGCCCGTAGGTCAAACGCGGATAAAAGACATCCTGACTTGGGTTTTCCGATGTCCAGCGATCCTGATAATTATCATAAATATTATACATAGAGCCCATCGAACTTCCGGGCAGGAATCCTGAACCTCCGATAAAACGCCAGGTTCTGCCGTTTCCCTGAAAGAAAATATTCAAATCGAAATTCTTGTAAGTGACATTTCCACCGAAACCGTAAACGATCTGCGGATCTTTCGTTCCTCCCAAAGGAACCTGGTCCATATCTGTGATCGAGCCGTCTCCATCCACATCACGATACCTGATATCACCCGGCCGAACCTTGGAACTAAACGTATGAGTAGGTATTCCATCTTTCAATACACCCTGCTCTACATTTTCAAAATCATCCTCGGTAAATAAACCTTCCGCAACGAGTCCGAACAACTGATTGACAGGCAAGCCAGTCTCCTGCCGGTTTGTTCCTAATCTACCCGGAGCTTCGTCTTTCTCAATGACCTCATTCTTTGCATAGGTCATCGTACCACGCAAACTCAGATACCAGTCTTTATTCAATTGCTTATTAAATGTAAGGGACAAGTCAACCCCTTTATTGTCAACTTTTCCGAAATTAGCCCAGGGTGTATTCATAAAACCGGCTGCCGACGGAATCGTATTTCGTTTCATAAAGATATCACGACGATGTTCCTGGAACCAGTCGAATTGAAAATCAAGAGCATTCCACAACCCCAATTCAAAACCTATATCCGTCTTTTCCACAGTTTCCCAAGTCAGATTAGGGATACCGAAATCTCCTTCATAACGACCTGTACGGTGATAATCGTTATTCACACCCCACTTATACTGATTATCATCATGACTATTGATAGTAGTGATATAGGCAAAACGCCGTCCTTCCAACTGATCATTACCAACCAAACCCCATGAGCCTCTGAATTTTATTTTGGAAAATGTATCTTTAATTTTTTCCATGAATGGTTCTTCAGACAATAAATAACCGACAGCGAAAGACGGGAAGAAGCCAAAACGATATCCTTTGGCAAAGTTTTCCGAACCGTTATATCCAAAGTTAAACTCGCCTATGTAACGGTTGCCATAAGTATAAGAGGTCCTTCCGGCAATACCTAACCGGCGAAAAGGAACGACACTTCCGTCCTGATAATCACGTTGATTATACATGAACATACCTTCCACAGCATGTTCCCCGAATCTATTAGAATAACTTAAATTACCTTCCAGATAAGTAGCTTTGTTACCCCATTCTTTTTTTTCTTCGCTTCCTAAAAACATTTGTCCGTAATCAGCGATCGTAATATCCAATGTTCCGTCTTCATTACGTTGAGTTGCCGGATAATAATAATCCGGACTCTTTGAACGAACCACACCGGAACGGATATAGCGATCAAAAGAGAATATACCTTTGATTTTTAATCCGGGAAGCAAGAACTTCAAATCTTGTTCCAGGGAGAACAGCGATTCGATCTTTGCATTCGAGTAAGTTGTAAAACCATGCTGGGTAGCTCTCGCCCAGGGATTGGTACGGTTTTTCACCTTCGGTATTTCACCGGAAGAATAGATAGCCGGGTGAACGAACGGCGGCGTCTCAAAGGCTTTATCCAAGACGAAATCCGAAGCCCTTGTATCATTGTCATCTATCATTCCGTTCGTTTCCTGCAAATAACCACCGATACTGATACGGGCGATTGTAGTCTTCGTAATATTAACATCTACATTCGAACGCATATTGTATTTATTCAATTTGGTGGAAGAATCCCAGGTCTGGCTTTCATCACGCTCAAAGATACCCCGTTCGCCATAATAAGAAGCGACTAACGCGTAACGTAAAACGTCGCTACCACCGGTTACCGTCAGATTTGCCCGCCGGTTAGTCGCATGGTCTTTAGTGATCTCATCCAACCAGTCTACATTCGGATATAATTCAGGATCCGCATTAGTACGATATTTCTCGATCAGGTCCGGAGAGTAGATCGTCGATCCTCCGCCATCCAAAGACAGCTCATTCATTAATGACAAATAATCCGCCGAACCGATAAATTTAGGCAGCTTCACCGGCTGGGTAAAACCTTGTTCATAATGTACATCTACAGTCGGTTTTCCTAACTTACCCCGCTTCGTATTGACAATGATAACGCCATTCGCACCACGTACGCCATAAACGGCACTGGCTGCCGCATCTTTCAGCACGGAGAAAGACTCGATCTCCGAAGGATCCATATCGTCCAATGTCCGTTCTACGCCATCCACCAAAACCAGCGGGCTGCGTCCTGCATTCTGGAAAGATGAAATACCCCGGATCCAGAAACTCGAACCATCTGCTCCCGGCTCACCGGAACGCTGTACGGCAATCACACCGGCTAATTGACCTGCCAGGTTATTACTCAGGGCACGCGACGGACTTTGCTGTAACAGGCCTGGTTCTATCGTTGTAATGGATCCCACGATCGACTCTCTTTTCTGTGAACCGAAACCGACTACCACCACTTCGTTCAGACCGGTAGATATCTCTTTCAGGTTGACATTGATATTAATTTGTCCGCCCACCGTTACATCCTGCGATTCAAAACCAATATAACTGAATGTCAGGACAGAGTTCTTTCCGGGAACCGACAAAAAGTAATTACCGTTAATATCGGTAGTCGTACCTGAATTGGTCGATTTTACAATCACATTCACACCGGGTAAAGGATTTCCTTGTTCATCCCAAACCGTACCATTGATATTGACACCTTTCTTTTGCTGTTGTTGCGCTTCCGCCGCTTCCGATAAGATGATCTGCCGATCCTTTATTTCGTACCTGATACCAGTCTCCAAGGCTAACAGTTCCATAATCGACGAGATATTCTTATCTTTGACATCTATGGATACTTTCTTATCGAGAACTTTCAATAACTTTTGCGTGTACATGAAAATGAATTCACTGTTACTCTCGACGTAATGAATTACATCTTTTACAGTTTTATTTTCCATTTTCACTGTAAAACTCTTCTGTTGTATATACACGTCACTCTCTACCGCATATAGCGAAGTAGTAGAAAAAAACAAAAAAATGCTAATTATAAAAAAACACAAAGGTTTTCTCCTCGCTATCCTGCAAGGATTAATTTTCTTATTCATAACTTTACTTAGATTTTTGATTAATCATTAATATGATTAGATTAATTCTCCGCCGGATGATACGGGCATATCATCCGGCTTTTTTCATATGAAAAAAGCTAACTTCTCTTCTTCATGGCATAATTTTTTAATTTAAAAAAGATTACTACTCTCTCTTTAAATAGATCACTCCATTTTCTTCGCGCGCAGAAAGAGGAATCATCGATTTAATATAATCAATTATCTCATCCAGGTCATCCCGGAGATCTAATTTCCCATATATCTGTTCATTGTCTAAAGATGAATCACATATTATTTTTGTTCCGTACAACAAACTTAACCGTTCGGCAAGCAGTTTCAGATAATCACCGTTCAAAATCATCACACCATCGATCCAGGCTTTGTAATCACCTGCATTCACCGTTCTTTTGTCGGTAATACTATTTTTCTCAAGCGAGACAAGCTCATTGGGCACCATCTTCATCTGTTTGTTCTGTTGGTCCTTGATCTCCACCGATCCGTTAACCAATACAACACGACTGGTTGCCAGTTGTTTATAGGCAAAAACATCAAAAGAAGTACCTAACACCTTTACTTCAAAGCCCTCGGTATTCACATAGAAAGGACGCTTCTCATCATGAGTTACTTCCAGATAAACCTCACCGTCTACGTATATCTCGCGTTTCTTTTCTCCGAAAACACGGGGATAGACCACTTTAGTCCCGGCATTTACCCACACCTTGGTACCGTCTGACAGTAACAGTTGGGAACGTCTTCCTTTCGGTACGATCAACTGGTTATATGACTCATGGTAAGGTGTCGTTACGTCCTTCTGTCCGGACTCAGCCACCGGAAGTTCTTCCGAATCGACAGAGACTTCGCCTTTCGGCGTATAAGCAATTTTCGCGTCAGAAGCTAATTGTAACTTCTCCTGATCAGACATCACCAGTACCACATCGTCCGTTTCCTCGACCGGAAGCATATCCATCAGGGCAATGACCTGCCTGAAGTCTTCCTTTTGAGAAAGATCATCTGATATATAAGGTATGCTCAGCAATACAGCGATAGTTGCCGCAACAGAGGCAACTGCAATATAAAACCTGCTTCTTCTTTTTCTCTTTGCAGACGGAAGAACCTGCTGTTTCCCTTCTTCCTGTATTTTCCGGAGAGCTTTAGCACGGATCGAAGCGACCACATCCTCCTCTTCTTCCGGCAGGCAATCCTCCCAGAAAATACAAGATCGGAAGAGCACACG
>OMGR01000311.1_pt1 | contig 39859 bp, 49 predicted proteins | sample 1646061 | NCBI WGS metagenome assembly OMGR01 (sample SAMN05578583, study PRJEB25193) | human gut metagenome | biome: Human Microbiome; feature: human-associated habitat; material: feces | host: Homo sapiens | place: USA:Birmingham | reverse complement strand
GGATTTCTCAACAAAGTAAATAGTTTAAACAATCAATGATTTAACAAAGCCACCTGAATAATTGCTATTTATAAAAAATGAACACCGAGCAGTTAAACTATACCCATTGAGTTGCTTAAAGGAGAAACTGTAACTCTTCTCCAAACAACTCCACATCTGATTTAATATTCCGGGTACCGATATAGTGCAGTACCCAGAATACAATCTCAAATATGACGATCCAAATCATTCCTTCACTAAGTATTCACGTAGATACATAAAGTTTCCGGCTGTCAATTCCTTCGTTGCCTTCGACGTAGCGTCTACCAGGTCGTCGAGGTCAGCGTCAGAGATGTAATGCATCTCAATCTCCACCTCTTCACTCAATAGTTCGGAGGAATAATCTCTGATATCATTGTCAAACTTCTTTGTCAGATCATTAAGTTCTTTCTGTTCTTCCTCGGACCGATCTTTCTTCTTCATTAAGTCATCCAGTCCGGTCGGCTTGAACTTATCGAAAGCGATCGTCATAGCTTCCTCGATCTCCTTCGAGTGTTTACCAAGCCGGACCAGGTTACGCATCATGGCACTCTTGCCAGCCTTACTCATGTTACCGAAGGACACATACAGTAACGTTCTGTTTAAATTTACAATTTCTTCTTTTTTCATTACGCTGATAATTTTTGTTCTAATTGTTCTAATCTTTCCAATAATTCCTTGATTCCTTGTACAGCTACTACAGCTCCTAATGCGGAATAATTTATTGTTTTCACCATGAAATCATGGACACCATCTTCAGATTCGTCAACCACTTCTGGGAATACCTTTTCTACTTCTTGGGCTACGAGTCCTAAATTTACAATAGAAGACACTTTCTCTTTAGAGTCCAGGAATGAATAATAAACAGGTTGTAATGATTTTATCTTATCTAATATATTAGTAACATTACCCCTAATTTTTTTAATCCTGATATCAGATCCTTCTTGTACACCACCGGGAGTGTAGATAGCAGCTTTCCCTGAATTGGTTGGCTTTATTTGAACCCCAGTTACTCCCCCATCCAGTATTCTTAAATCTATATAGGTTGAGCCTGATGTCTGACCGTAACTTCTAGCATCTATATAGCTATGATTACTATTTCTAGCCAAATATACACTACTTGGAAGATCAATATACGAGCCTGTAAACTTCTTATATCCGCTAATAGTTTGATCCCCATTTATAAGTCCAGATGGACCTTGCGGACCAGTGGCACCTGTTGCTCCACGCGCACCTGTGTCTCCTTTATCTCCTTTTGGCCCTTGCGCTCCTGTGGCCCCGGTTGAACCTGTATAACCGCGAGGTCCTTGTGCCCCAGTTGCTCCCGCAGGACCCTGTGGACCTGTGGCTCCAGTTGCACCACGATCCCCTGTCGCACCTTTGAGGTTTACGTAATTGCTCCAGCCAGATGCACCATAGATACGAAGAGAGGTTCCAGACCACTGCCAATCACAGGAAACTCCGTTAGACCCATTTGCACCGGCGGGACCAGTGGCTCCACGCGCTCCAGTCGCTCCGGCATCACCTTTATCGCCCTTAGGACCTTGCGCTCCAGTAGCACCGGTAGCTCCTTTTGCACCAGCGGGACCAGTCGCCCCAGTATCACCCTTTGGACCTTGAGGACCAATCAAATTTACATAACTACTCCACCCGGATGCTCCATAAATACGGAGTGTCGTACCGGACCATTGCCAGTCACAGGATACACCGTTCTCACCGCGCAACCCCTGCGGACCCTGTGCACCAGTGGAGCCTGTAGCTCCGGTTGCTCCTTTGGCACCAGTCGCTCCGGTATCACCTTTGGGGCCGATTGGACCCTGAATACCTTGTATACCCTGATCCCCCTTGTCGCCTTTATCCCCCTTATCTCCTTTGTCTCCCTTAAGACCTTGTGGACCAATGGGACCGACAGGACCTACCAATAAGGCAAGCTGCTCCAAAGTAAACATATCATAGGTAAAGGCGGCACCTGTATCACCTTTTGGACCGATTGGGCCCTGTTTTCCCTCAGGGCCTACCGGACCAATAGGACCAACCCCTCCGGTATCTCCTTTCGGTAATACGAGATTCAATTTGTATTTAGGATTGCCATCCGCATCTGTTCCATCAGGAGATAAGGAAACAGCAGGCTCATCTCCTTTTGATACATTTCCAATCGAAAACTGTGGCGTTTTACCAGTGAAACCGATGGCACCAGACATATCCACTAAATATTCAAAATCAGAACTTCCTTTTACATATAATTTGGCATTATCCGGATTTTCTACATCATTCGTATTAATGAGGACAAAACGCCCCTCCCGGATATTTGCTTTATCCGCGTTCATCGTAGCAATAGACGAATAAACTTTATCTATTGAGAAACCTTCCCCTTTTAGAAAGATATTCGTCTTGTCATAAGCCTTTGTATCCTTGTTCCACTTATAGACATAATAGTTTTCACCGACATAGCTCGGATGATCGGCTGTCTCCTGAGCGGCAGCGGTAGACAAGTCCGCTAGTCCGGCAGAGGATTTGGCATTATCTACAGCTTCCTTACTTTCCTGAACACGGAGTCTTTCGGCTTCAACGCGAGCAGCTTCGGCTTCGATACGTGCCCGCTCTGCTGCATCACGTTTACCTTCTTCCGTCTTCCGGTCCGCCTCAGAAGAGATACGCAGTTTTTCAGCTTCATCTCGTCCTGTTTCGGCAGAGATACGTGATCTTTCAGCATCCTCACGATCAACTTCCGACGCTACACGATTCTGTTCAGCAATATCACGTTTTCCTTCCTCCGTGACACGATTCTGTTCAGACTGATCACGCAGAACTTCGGCTGTATCACGCTTACCTTCCTCAGTAACCCGATTCTTCTCTGCCAGTACACGGGCATCCTCGGCATCGATACGATTCTGCTCCTGTGTACTCCGGATTCCTTCCTCTCTGATACGAGCTTGTTCGGTATTGTCACGGATTCCTTCAGCGGATGCACGTTTACCTTCTTCAGCTATACGATTCGCTTCAGTCTGCTCACGTAATTCCTCGGCCGACGAACGAGCAGCTTCCTCCGTCTTACGTAAACCTTCAGCAGTAACACGGAGTCTTTCGGCGTCAACCCGACCCGCTTCCTGTTCTTTTGCTGTGGTTTCGAAAGTCATCAAATCAGTAATCTTCTGATTAGCGTCTTTCTCGATTTGAGCCATCTGCTGTAAAACTTTTGCGGCCGCGTCCGTGGCCGGCTTCTGTAGCAGGATAATATCGTCTTCTGAAAGATCGGCAAACTTCAATTTCAAACCTTCTTTTTCTTCCGGGGTTAACTTGTCAAAAGTCAATGTCAACAAAGCTAACTGTTCCGGAGTAAAGTCGGAAAACTTAAAGTCCTTCCCCATTAAGTCCGCCAAAGGAATAATATTCTGCCAGGCTCCTGAACCAAGTTTCCATTGAAGATGCGTTTCAGTTCTTTGTATTCCGACCTGTAAGAGAGAGAGAGGAGCTTCCACGATCTTGACCACAGTTCCGGTTTTATGGTAGGCGAGCAACGAGTTAATGTTGGCCAGTGTCTGGACTATTTCAACGTCACCATCACCAACCCCCTGAGACATAGCGAGCAGGAGATTCAATATCTCCTGGGCTAGCTCTTGTTTTTCTATGTCTGTTAAGTTTGTCATGCTTCCGTTTTTTGAGCAAATATTTCTTCTGAATCATCAACCAGGGATTCCAAAATTGATTTTTTATCAACAGCACTAAGTCCCTTTATCAAATTTATACCTATTGCACCATCGGCATCCATATTAGATGTTCCGACGTAAGTATCAGAACGAACAATGTTAGCATTAATAGATTGCACCGGTTCTCCATCCTGCTGTTTAACGGAGTAACGGATTATGATATCATCACTAATACTTTTCGTATAAGTTGTGCTTAATGTTTCTGTTTTCTTTAACATATTACTTCCTCCTATCATTCTGATTTTTCAGATTTTTACACCTCCTTCAATATCTTTTCAGTATCCGCTTTCACAGCATTTGTTATAGCCACATGTACATAGCGGACAAATGATTTTTCGATAACTTGCATCATTTCAGCATAATCCTGATCCTCTATATCAACCGGACCATCGGAATGAAAAATTTTACGGGCAAGATCGTCTTGAGTGACTGATTCCGCACGCTTATAAAGAGCATTACCGATTTCTTTACGGAGATCAACCACCTCAAAATTGTCAATGCTAGTTTCTACTTTTACTGTTTTAAAATTTACCTGTTTCATGATTTTAAAAATTTCGATTTAATATATAATAAACTTGTTTCATGTATAATAATCGAATAGAGTCTCCTCTATTCATATCTATATTCCCTGTTTGTGAAGCTTTTGAATTATCAATCACTATATCGCCATTTTCATTTTTCAAATAAGTTTGAGAATTGGGTGTTTGAATGTTTATATTACCGGTATTTGTATGAGCCATTATTATATCAAGTACAAATGATGTCTCATAATCACCCGGAATATCGGTAGGAAAACCAGGGAGATACAAAGCATATGATATGCCTGTATTATTTTTGACTACAAACGTATTTGATCTCTTGAAATACAGACGAATAAAGTCTGAACCGGCTTTAATGCCCTCGCTGTTTTCTTTATCGAAATTTGCAAATAAAGCTACACGCATATTACTATATGCCCCATTAAATTGAGTATCTCCAGTCACCATTAATGCTTTATTCTGCTTTCCGTTTTTAACAACTATAGCAACACCGTAATTTGTGCCATAACTGTTAGGTACCATGTTTTCAAAACGTCCAAGGGCAGTACCATCTATTGTTGACGGGAAGACGTTCAATCCTATACCAGCCCAAACATTTGAGGCAGAAAAACCCAAAAAAGCATCGTTACCTTTGGAATACAAAAAGAATTTTGAACTGGAATATCCAGTAGTATATCCTTCACTGAATAATCCGCCATTCTCAATTCTTAATCCTCCGATCGAAGCCATGTTTGCATAAATACTATTTACATCTAAAATACGCGTACTGATAACTCCACCTATTACAGATGTAGTACCATTTACTAAAGCATTTGCCAACTCGTTAAATTTCGATGCCGCAGCCGAATTCGCTACGCTTCCGGCGGCTGTATTGGTTGCGTACTCCTTTAATGTATTTGACAATGTCGTTGATTGTACATAATTAGATAACGTACTGGCTAATGCGTAGCTACTCAATTTACTATTCAAACTGGAGTTCGTGACATAATTGGATAAAGCATTTGTAACATCTGACATTGTGGCTTTACCGTTAATCCTATTATTAACAGAGGCATAATCTGATAACATACTAAACGATACAGCCCCAACCAGATTGATACGGTTGGAGTTAATCACCGTATTACCCGGTGTCTGATTGATATAAGATATGATATTCTGCCCGTTCTCTAAGCTCTTCCCGGCCCACAGCATATTCCCCTGTGTCGTAGTAATCCAACCGGCTCCCTCGATCAACTTTCCATTAGCATCAAATTTACCGGCAAGAGCATCGATCCGGCCCTTCTCTATGTTCAGACTGGCACTTATCGTCTTACCCACATTGTCCGCATAGTCTTCGGCAGACTGTTTGGTTTTCGCGGCAATCTGATCCAGGATAGACTGACGCGCATTATAGTAAGCAGTCTGGTAAGTCGCAAACGTTGTTCGGATCGCAATGTTCTCCGGTGTAGCGGTACTATGATAATTCAATTCACCCAGATAGGCGTTGTAAGCATTTACATAACCCGTCGTAGCAATTCCATATTTACCGGCATTGGCGATGATCTCTACCTTTTCGGACGCCAGGTCTTTTGCTTCCTGCTTTAACGTTAATTTTTCGGGCGGAGAAATTACGCCATCGGATGCCCAACCAGTCAACCGATCGCTGGCAGCCTTAGCATCGGCAATTCCTTTATTGGCCGATTCTTGAGCCTTATTAGCTACTGCGATCGCAGCCGCTTTGGCTGCCTCAGACACGCGAGTAATTTGCTCGCTGACGGTAGCGTTGATTTTCGTTGGCGTTAACTCCAGCATAGACGACTGGTATCGGCTCTCCAAATCATTAACAGTTGCCCTGGTCGCGTACAGTTTCAATGACTCGTTGACGTTGTCAAGTTCAATACCCAGATTAGTGATTGTACCAGCATTCCTATCAATCTTCTCGCCCAACAACTTGATATGTTCATCGGTCTGTTCAATGATTGTTTTCATTTTAAGCTTAAAGTCTTCCAGGGCATCCGTCGTTAAAGCCATCATGGTGATGTAGACATCTCCGGTACACTCAACTGTAAAGTCGCCGGTTCCGTCCCATTTACCGCTAAATTCTTTCAGTATGTAATCGTTGGATGCTGTGACCTCTTCGGACATAAATAGCTCTTTACCGGCAAAACCAACCTTCAGCAAGCCGGGGACCAAACAACGGTACTTGAACGACACGTAAAACGTAGGGATCACTACTGTCTCATTGCTTATGTCAAGCGATGGTCTATTTGCCAGGTCTGTATTCGCCTGTCGGACCTGGCTGTTTTTGATACGTAATACACTTTGTCCGGCATCAGAGACAATAGCAGCTATCTTATTTTTGTTGGCATACAGATTGTTGTTAAACATCAGGATGCGACCACCGACTGCGAAAACATTCTGGTCATTAATCGTTGACCACTTATCGGTATTGATCGCAAAAGAAGCATTCGCCAGGTAGTTATCCTTAGTTGATATCTGAGTCTTGATAGAGGATATTTCAGAGCGAAATAAGCCTTCCATGATCTCAAACTTTGTCTTCACGTCTTCGCCTGTTTGCAACATAAAATGACCTTTCAGGTAGGCATTGTCACACATCAAACCGTAGCCAGACAACTGTCCCCAATATGACGTTATGAGACCTTCCAACTTTCCGTACCTCGACCGGATCGCGTTCTCTGGGTCCGTCTTCATCGCGTAGATGATATCCATGTACGGGCTACCGGGTTCAACAGACGTTTGTTTGATAATACCTTTACGATCTACATTGGTGAGATTATCCACTCGAACCAGTGTGTCACGGGCTGCTATAAGCGATTCATCTCCGACAAAATTCTTGTATTTTATCCAGTCGACCCGGTTCCCGTCAACGTCAGTACTACCTATATGTGTTTCGGCCACAGCAAATTCATATTGCTTCGTGACATAATAATCACTCTCCGGAGTCGGCATGCCGTTAAACCGCTGTACCATCAATATGTCATCCGTCCAAAACGGGTTGTACAGTTCATTTTCTTCGGTATCCAGATAAATGATCTTATTCACCAGGTCAACAGACTTGATCTTCATCATATCGGTGGTGAGATGGGTCCCATTTTCTCCTAGCAACTGAGAGATTACCATTTCATACACACGCAGGATTCCCCGGACCGTCAGATCATCGATCTCTAAATGAGTCTTTTTAGCCAGTACACCCGCAGCGTTAGCAACATCGCGCCAAGTGATAGCCCAACCATAACCGGACGGAAAACCTGATGAGAAATTAGGAGATGACAAATTACCCGCGAAAAAAGAGTCCTTCTTGGCATAGACGTTGTTCAGCCAAGCATCACCATCCGCAGACAAATGGAACCCAGCGACATCAAAATCTGCTGCATGGATATCGGAATACAAAGACTCTACGATCAAGGCGTTTGTTAAAGCAGCTTCTCCCTGGACAAATATATTCTTGTCAAATGTAATGTTACCTTGCGCCTTATCGTCTATATCTTTGCGTAGGTATCTGGTATCGAGAATGACAGTGTTATCCTCGATCTTTTTTCTGATCTCGTCTAGGGTTCGCAGAGAAGAGAATACATTTTCATCAGTCGGGATCGTGAGGTCTTCCAGTTTAATTATTTCAAGAGACGAAAGTTTTTTCAATGCGTCAGCATCAGAAGCCGTTAAATGTATATCTTGAGCAAATTCCGAATATTCATCAGCAGTCGAAACAATTCCGCTTAATTGGCTGTGACTTGTAACACCACCTGTCCCTCCATCGTTGATTCCGCCACCAGTGACAACAGTTGTGTTGCCACTACTGCTAATACCTTCTCCCGTTTCCCTACGGCGTTTACTACGGGGACGGGCTGGATATTGGTTTTCTATATAAGTATACTGTTTATTCATCGAATTCTACTCCTTTATAATTATCAGCATCGAACTGGACCATAAGAATCTCACTTTCATCATATTTTAAATGTTGAGTTTCACTTAACAACAGGTATTTACCCGGTTCATTTGTATCTGTATATATGCCAAAAGAAGATAATAACGCTGTTGTTCCGGACAATGTATTATGGCGTGTTGCGTAATTACTGTAAATAGTCCCGATTAAAAGTCGTTCAAGCTGGTCAGTGATTCCCGCACGATAAAAAGAGTTCTTGACAGATTTGTCCGACGTTAGGAACAATTGACCAAGGGCAGCCGGTGAGGCCTCTTTAAGTGTCCCCAGGATTGTGTCAATTTTCAGTTCTTCCTTCGCCAAACGATTTATCCAGGCTGTATGTTCTACATCTTCTTTCTCCAGGTTCTTGCCATTTTTATCTACGATTGTGATTTCCGGTTCTTTATATAAAGCCCAATGAATACGTTCATTGATGTCATCGCGAAGCGTCCAACCATTTTTCCCATAATCATAACAAGGGACACCAACACCGATCTGAAACTCCAGATAGCCGGGTTTTGTCGGCATGTCAATGTATTCTCCTTGCCCCATCTTATCAAATAGAAAAGGGAGCTTATCTCCGCGATAATAGCCAATGATCTGTTTGTTTAACTGCCAACCGCCCAATCCGGTTTCATTTTTTCTATTGCCTTGATACCAGCAAAGCCAGGCATCTCCCCATTTTCCTTCACCTGCCACCCAGCGGCAGTTACGGGCAAAACTATTACTGTTTTTCACTTCTTTATTTTCCCAATGATAAATAGCAGAACCGGAAGCATCACGAAGTGTAAGTATAAATGGGACGTAAGCAAAATTACACCAGTTTTTAAGACGATCCCAATTCCCTTCTTCATTCTGTATCTGGGCCTCCTCAAAAGGATTATACCGGACATCAAATAAAAGGGACAGGTTTACTTTCAATTTGTACTTATTCCTGTTATATCCTATATATGTCAGATAAGGAGTCTCCGGTACTTTCAGAAGCATTTCTCCTATATTCGATGTCGCAGGCTGTACATAACTCACGTAATTACCAGAAGCCCTGGAAGAAAACGTTTGAACGGTCCATGCTATACCCGCTTCATCCTGTCCTGAATAGATTGGCTCAATATGAAAATATTTAGCTTTACTATTTTTTTCCAGACCTTTCCCTATATCGGATAAACGGGTTGTAAAACCTTTCTCATCACTGGCTGATTCTGTATAGACCCATGTCGTCAATTGCCGACCTCCTGTTATCGAGTCCTTATCCATTACACCTTTCAGCAGTGTTGTCTTTTCGTATGGGGAAAATGTCAGCTTCACATTATTGTAAACTTTGTCAATACTTAAAACAGAGTCATCTGAAGTCCAATTAATCGTTTCCGGATCAAGTTCCGTATATATGTCATTTAAATCATAAAGAACGATCTCTCCTTCTTTTTGGATGAGCCGAAGACCATAAGGCCGGAGTGTTTCATCTAATACCTCACGTAGTGTCATCGGTTCACCATCTTCATCAAAGAAGTTCGCAAGATTCACAGAGATAGCATCCAGAATATTATCTGAACTGTATTGTGATAACTTTGTGCTGATATGTTCTTGGAGTGATTCGTCTTTAATACCCGTTTGGGTCAATATTGCTATAATGATTTCCCGCAGTGTCATAAAGCCGGTTCTACTCCAGTTCAATCGATCCAGAATAGCCATATCTGCAAAGGTTAGTGTCACTCCATAATCAGTAAGATAAGCAAACGGTTCTTCATAGAGTTCCGGATCAAGTGTTCCACTCCAATACAAAACTCTGTTTCTATATACATCCAAGCGAATACTTCCGGCTTTGATTGTATATAAATCAACAAATTGCCGGTCGGAATCGCTGTAAATCTGTAAAGTTGCACGGCTGCTTTGTACCGGTTCCAATTTGTCTGTCTCCGGCCATTCTATATCCAATGGTGCTTCACAAAAAGCTATATCCAGTACTGGTCCGGTATATTCGTCCTGCCAGATTTCAATATCATACAATGTTTGATTGACACTGTAGAAACCACCTCTATATCTTAATTTCATATTCATCGGGTACGGTCGTTTATATTGTTATACTTAGCAGCTACTGCAACAAAGTCGCGGCCACGTAAACGAAACTCATATACTCCGCCGCCAGTGCTAGCTGGCTGAATTAGTTGGCGTAATTTACTAAGCGGTGCAATTACCTCCGGATTATTCGCAGCACCGGGATATTCGCCAACCTGGGCAAAAGTATTACTGTAGACGATACCACCGTTGGCAAATGCTTTTGGTTTTGGGATCGAGGCAATAGCAGCTGCAATACCGGCTACGGTAGCAGCAATAGCGATAATATTAAATGGAGGCGGAAAGGCACTGGCTGAATTAGCTACAGCCAACGAACATTGGATTCCGAATAATGTCAGTAGTTGCGGAATAGCAGCTGCCACCATGGCTAGGATATTGGCCCCCCAGCTTAACCAGCTTCCTGCCGCACCATCGACAATACTACCCATTGCCCCCATCAATGCCCCCATAGCAGCAAGGCCTCCACTTACTTTTTCTATAGAGGTAAGAGTATCATTCTTCATCATGTCCCCAAACTCTGTGAAGATTGAAGTAATACGTGTAATGCCAGATGTTGCGTTATCTGCCCAACTTGCAATCACACTGTTTTCACCAAAGATAGATTCATTGAATGACAGGACTTTACCTTGCGCCTTTTCTATTTCCCTTGAAATCTTTTGCAGTGGACCGGAATCAACAATCTTTAACTTCCCGGATTCATCCAGCTTAGGATTTGCTACTTGCACTTTCTTTGGGTCAAGACCTTTATACGCCGGAGCATCTAATGTTTTTAATTCCGGAGGAGTGGCAGCACCGATAATAATGGCATTATTCATCGCTTCTTTCTTCTTCTCCCAAAGGCGAATTTCTTTTTGAAGGGCAATCGCCTGATCACCCATAGCCTCCTTTTGTTTCGTTTTGAGGTCAGATATTTTTTGCTCAATACCACCAAGAGTTGCCAGGTTTGTATTAAGTTTTTTCCCTTGGTTCCCTAATAACCCAGTTAACAAATCAACTGCACTACCTGCAGTTTCACTTGTTTTACCTAATTCATCTGTTGCTGCTGTTACTTTTTCTGTCGATTGTACCGTTTCATCCTGAATCCCCAGCAAAGCCTTCAGTTTTCCCCATATCGGAGTTAAGACGGACGATACTTTTTCAAAAGCTTTAACCAAACCATCCCAAATGACAGAGGCCAGTTTCTTTACTCCTTTCCAGGCAGCATCTACTACTCGACGGAAACCATCAAAATTTTTATAGGCAGCGATGACACCGGCAACCAATGCCGCTATTGCAATCACAATTAAAGCGACAGGATTCGCACTCATCACTGCATTCAGGGCTGTTTGAGCTGCTGTCATTGCCCAGGTGACAGCGATGGAAGCTTTCTCTGCTACAGCTTTAGCCGTTGTAGCAATAGCAGCACGACCATTGGCGGTGGCAACCAGCATTAATCCTGATTTAACAGCACTAAATAGCGGGATCATCTGAGCGACTATTACCGCACTGTCGCCAATTGCCGTAATGTAAGCGGTCATTCCTCCTGTGATATTGAAAAAGCCTATTTTCAGATCATCTATAGTGGCTTGTATCCGTTTCATCTGTTCGCTGGTGGTATTGGTACGGATCGCGGCCTGTTCCTGTGCAACATTAGTACCGGTTACTGCCGTTGTCATTTCATCAACAGCGGCTGCATTAGTTATCAGAAACTGGGCTGCAGCCAGATTTTCGGCTCCAAAAGTTTTGGCCAGGAAAGTGACATCATTCAGTTTGGGCTTCAATGCTTCAAGTGCGGTAGACAGACCTGTTTTCCCCACATCGATACCTAGTGTCGTTTGCATCTTTACCAAGATGTTACGAAGTGCTGTTCCGGCTTCGGCTCCCTTCAGATTATTCTTTGACAGTACTTCGATCGCCCCGGCTGTTTGTTCCACGGATAATCCTGCGGCCGATGCCACAGCACCTGTCACTTTAAAAGATTGTGCCAGATCATTGATTTCGGCTGCTCCATATTTTGAACCGGCAGCCAATACATTGATTACACGGTTAGCTTCTGTAGCTTCCAGGCCAAACTGATTAATAGTTGCTGCCATAGCGGTAGCTGCATCGCTCATGCCCATACCCGCAGCTTGGGCCAGTGTGATCGTCTCCTTTTGAAGGGTTTTCAATCCTTCCATTCCAATTTTATCAACTTGTATCTGGGAGGCAAGCAAGGCAAAGGCATCTGCGGCTCCGGCTGCACCCAGTCCGGAGCTTTTTCCTGTTTCCCGGGCTACCTGGGCTAAATCGGACAGTTCTTTTCCTGTGATACCAGTAATAGAAGACAGATCAGCCATGCTTTGTTCAAAACCTGTACCGGGACCGGAAAGAGAATTAAATGCTTCAGAAAGATTTTTGGCTTTATCAACAATTGCTCCGAAATTTATATTTTCAAGTTTATTATTGATATTGTTTGTTGTCTGTCCAATAACTGTATTGACGCTTTGTATACTGGTATTAACTTCAGTTATATTTTCAGTGATGTCTGCAGAGACACTGTTAATTGTTTGATTAACAGTGTTTATGCTTTTATCTAATGAACTGAAGTTCACTTGCAAATTTTTCACTTTACCTGAGATATTATTATCTTTCAGGAAAAGATTGATCATGTATTCAATTTTATTCATATATTTGCGTCAAACAATTGAAGTTATGATTGATTTTTTACTACATATTTTAGGTTGGACAATCAATATTCTATTGATTGTAGGACTTATTGGAGTTGTTTATAAAACCTATAAATCCATAGGTCATTAATCTTTAAATTTCTCCCGTATCCTTTCAAAGTCTTTCCGTGAAGCCGGTCTCACTTCTGTTTTCATCTCTTTATCCCATTCAAACCGTATCAGATCGGTCGGGCCAAACCCTCGTTTGGCATTCGGCATCAAAGCGCAGTGCGCTATAAACCGGGTTTGTTCCCATCCGGCCTGGTAGCGGGCTGTTTCCAGTGTATGCCACTCTTCGTATACGGCATTAAACTCTTCGAGGGTCAGGCTATAGGCGTCGCGAAGCGAAAGCCCTACTACGCCTATGGCCATTCCGATAAGTCGGTCTATTCCGGGATTTCGTTTTTTTTTGCCTCCGGCTCCGTGTCGCTTTCCTTGCCGAAAAGTTCTTCCACCAAAGTGGGCATATCGTTCAGGTCGATATCGTCCAACAGTTCATCCACACTTTGCCATGGAAAAGGCTTTTTCTCCTTCTGGCAGCTTTTATCTGCTGCAATATGGATCAGGGTACCTAATGCCACCATATCGGTTCCGATATCAGCCAGCTCTTTTCCTGTTTGTTCCTTAAAGGCTTTGATTACGCCTAAGGTAAGACGGCAGGGATATTGCACGCCGTTGATTGTTATTATGTTCTTTTTCATTTGCTCAAGATGTTTTTGTGCTGGTTTTTACTTCGCCGCTATTTTCGAATGTAGCACTGTAGGTTGCATCTTCGCCAGCGGCAGACGTTTGTTCTAAAGATGTGATGACAAACAAGCCTTCCTCGTATTTGTCGCCTGCTTCTTCCTGGGCAAAACCGTATTTTAGCTTTACTGCTTCACGGCTTTTCATTACCGCCAGTAATTTGTCGTATCCTGCAGTGTCACCAAAGGAAACCAGGGCTTCGCATTTGATACTTACGCCCAGTTTAGTGACTTTCTTTTCGCTATACGCACCATTAGCTGTGTCTTTTGTCACACGCTCTTTTGTTTCGCCACTGTAAGTGATCGTGTGGCTGGTAGCTGCCGCTTGTGGGGTATATGTAGGAGTTGCTGCGTCAGCCGCAGTGTTGATATACAACATAAGGTCGTGTCCTTCTATAATATCGCCGTTCGTTCTTGCCATTTTTTTATTCTTTGAATGATTACTGTTAAAATAAATCCTGTTAAAATGCCGATTAAACACCACTTAAACTTGACTAAAAAGGGGATGGTTATCGGCTCTGTTGTCTTTTCTTTTTGTTCCAGCCGGTCGCGTGCCTGGTGGAGTTGTTCCTGAAGTTCGAAGACTAATTGCTGGAGACTGTCGCAGGATGCCGTACCCTGTATGCTGTCGCCTTTCACCTTCAGTGTCAAAGTAGCCTGTCCGGATTTCTTTGTATAGGCTGCCCCTTCAGGCAACCTACGGAGGCTGTCCATCGGGATTGTCAACTCCGCCAGGCTCGGAGGGACGATCGCGAGGCCGACGGAAACCTTTCTGTTCCAGATTAGATTGTCGTGGAGCGACAGGGAAGTATTTTCTTTTGTAGTCCTGCAACTCGTAACGAGCAGGGCACTGAGTATAATACTTACAATCCACCATCTTGACAACAAGCCTTTTGAGATCATGTATTTCTTGAAATAGTTGTTCATTTTCATAACTGAGTTTTACTGTTGCTCCTTTAGTGGACTCATACATCTCTTTCCAAATGCCTTCCCGATCCCGAATTGCTTTGGCTTTATAAAGTTCCCTGTTGCATAACCAGGTAATGAATGAGGCTAACCCTCCGGAACCTAAAGCGGTTGTTAGAATGTATGTCCAGTCCATCATTGTTTCTAATTATGAAAAATACAAATCGGCTTCCGCTCTGCGTCGGCGCGTCAGTCCTGCCAATACTTCACCGTTGGCCCGGTTCCAGCGCAGGAGTTCCGTACGGATATTCAGATTGTCGGGATTCGCTTTTACGCATTTCAAGAGGGTTGATTTCAACAGGTTACGTTCGCCAAGATTGAAGGTGAACGACACCAGGGCGTCGAACTGATTCTGATTTACACCCGGACATTCCCGGTTGACGACCGCTTCAAACTTCTTCAGGTCTTCGGCCAGTAACTGTTCTGCCTTCCGTTCGTCGATCACATCACCCCGGCGCACCCCGGCTGTATGACCGTAACCGATCGTATAGACCCCTGCCGGGCAACGATAAGCCTCCAGGCGGAGACTTTCGAAGCTTTTTATCAGGTTAATACCGCGCTGGCTGGTTCTCATGCTTTGTCCTCCAATAAAGCGATTACACCTTTCTGGTCGTCACGGATGATATCGGCACCGAAGCGGGTGAACGATTCGATGATGGTACCGCCCAGGTAACCCGGAGCGTTCTCGTTGACAACAGTACGCACCATGCCTTCAGCGCGACAAACCATCTTATCGTTCCAGAACAAGCCGCCTGTCAGCAATTCGTCTTTGATTTCAGAGTCTCCCTGAATAGGAGTTCCGTTAGCTTTATACAGGATACCGCTATGACCTTCATCGGTGGAACGGACAAAGATTTCAATACCCAGGATGATGCCGACCGCACCGGTCAGCAGCTTCGTGCTGTTGCCTGTCTTGTAGTAATCCACAAATTCAGGAACCTTTAACAGGTCGGAATACTGGTCGGGCGTTACCATGCCGTACCATTTGCCCCCCACGCCGCTGACGTTCATACGCATCATCAGGTTATGCATGGTTAACAGATCATCCTTTGTCAAGGCCTTACGGTTGGAGGTAAGCCCCAGGATATTACTTTTACGGGCATCACCTGTGGTTTTTAGGATGTTCGTACTTTTGGTCGGCGACCAGTGGTAAGCCGCATAGGCAGCGATCTTGTTGTTCATTTCACCCGCCTGCTGTTCCTGCTTGGTCTGACGTTTGCTGTAATTGGTCAGCAATTCACTCTGTGAGTCGATCAACAACGGCTGACAGTAGATCAGCGTCGTGCTGTACGTTTTCTTCGTGTCCGTTGATACTTCGATTTCCAGAGGTAGGGATTTCGGTTTACCCTCTTTGGCCTTGCCGATCGGGGTTTGTACCGGTTTCTCTACAGTTTCGGTAGTGTCGGCCACACCGGTTTCAGCCACGGACTTTTTATAAAAGTCATTGTCCGGAAAGATTTGTTTCTGAAGCTCTTTGGAATAGAGCGTTGTTCTGATTTCTGCCATATCGTTTAGTCGATTTGAATTGATTTACCTGTCTGCACGAAGCCGGTGCCATCGTACACATATTCAGCCACGAAGGTCTTACCGGCAACTCCGGTGATGGCTTCGCCTTTTACACCGGTACCGGGATTCAGCTTTTCCGTTCCGGTAGAGGTTGTCTTCACGATTACTCGCGCACCCGGTGTCAGGTCGGGATCGGCGGCAAGATCAAGCGTACGGTTGTCCGTAGCCACGACGGACGAGCCGTCTACAATAGTCAGGTTGTTGACAATGGCAAAAGCCTGTACGCCAACGGCTGTCATCAGCAAAAGGGTTGCTGCACCGTACGGCCATTTTACAATGGGGTTCTGTAATTCTTCCATGTCTATGGGTTATAAACTGTTTTCGTATTCATCCAGCAGCTTCTGAAACTGCGTGGGGTTTGTTTTCTCCAATTCGTTCAGGTATCCCGGATTGTTCTTTTGATACCAGTTCCAGTCTTTGCCGGATGCCTGTGTGCCAGTACCTTTGGCTTTCAGATCATTCAAGGCTGCACTCAGACGGCCTGCGCTCTGAGTAGTCGGTTTGATACCGGCGACACCTTCCTGACCTTTGTCTTCTTCTGATTCTTCCGGCATGTCGGTAACCATTTCGGCAAACAAGTCGAAGTCGGTGGAAGCCAGTTTCTTCATGCGCTCTTTGTTTTTGTGAGTCACTGTGCCGTTTGTCACACCCAAAGCGAGATAGTGATCGACCAGACGGTTATGTTGTTCCTCCTGTTTCACACGATTGGCTTCGATGGCATTCAGTACCTGCTGTTCGGTAGCCGTAGCCGGTAGTCCCAGCTTAGCTGCGATTTTTGTCAAATCCATGTCTTTGTTATTTACGGGTTTATATTCGTTCGCGATACGGGCAAGTAACTCCGTAGTCGTGAGGTTTTTAAATTCGTCTTTGCGCGGAGTGGTCACGATTTCGTCGATCAGTCCTGCTGTTTTCGCTTCATCGGCGGTAAACCAGGTTTCAGCGGACATCAGCGAGCCGATCTTTTCCTTTTTACAGCCCCGACGGCTCAGGATCGTTTGCAGGGTATCGGTCAGGCTACCGAGTGCCTTGCGTACCTTGTCGTTCATCTCTGTACTATCATCCGATGGATAAGGGTTATGTATCATCAGCTTAGCATAATCCTGCATGCTCACTTTATCTCCGGCAATGGCGATTACGGCTGCCATGCTGGCGGCAATGCCATCTACATGTACATGGATAAACGCCCGCATGCTCTGCATGGCCGATACGATGCTTAGACCCGATACCACATCCCCGCCGGGACTGTTGATACGCAGGTGTACCGTATCGGCCACGTTATCCAGGGCGGCAAGCTCCGCAGCGAACAGGTCGGCATCGACCTGCCCGCCTATTTCACCAAAGAGCCGCATAGTGGCTTCTTTCTTTGCTTCGTTTAGTATGTCAACATATTTGCTCATAGGCATTCGTTCGTGTTCGTTCGTAATTGATTCGAAGGCAAAGGAAACCCGGAAAACAAGGGGTTCAAAACGAAATTCCAAGGATGATAATTTTTATTATCAACCTTGGAATTTTACTTTTTTCCCACCCCGACTTCCGGCACCTTTGTCTCAAAAAAGTACGCGAATATGACTGACAAAGAAGTTGCATACACATTGTTCAAAGACAGTACTCCGCAAAATGAGATTGCCCGATATTTCGGCAAAACGGAACAGACCATTACAAAATGGAAGAAAGAAGGCAATTGGAAACAGCGTGCCACTGAAGAAGAACTATCTGCCCGTACTGCCCAGGAAGATGCCGGAGAATTGCTCCGTTACCAGCTTCGTGCTTTGAAGAGAATCAAAGAGCAGTATGAGAAAGACGAGAAGAACGGCGAATCTCCCAGGCTATTAAGTAAAGGCGATCTGGACGGCATCCGCGACCTGTTCAACGTCACAAAGCAGAAAGAAGTCGAATGGACTACCTATGTACGTATCGTACGCGAGATAAACAAATACCTGCGGGATGAATACCTGTCGCTTGCCCAACAGATGACCGGCCCGTTGGATGAGTTCCTAAACTTTAAACGTAAGTCCTGATGATCGATTTAAGTACAAAAGAGAAACGGGAATACGAAAAATGGCTACAGGAAAAGCAAGCCGTTGAACGGGAAGAACCGGCAGCATTTGAAACGCCTGTACAAAAAAACAAGCGTATCAAGACATTACAAGGGAATTTCGATAAGTTCTGCCGTTACTATCTGTCCCATTACATGAAATCCGAATTTGGATGGTTCCATAAAAAAGGGTCAAAGGCTATCATCGATGATCCCGATATATTTGCCATTTTTGAGTGGCCTCGCGAACATGCCAAATCCGTACTGGTCGACGTTATGATCCCGCTGTTCCTGAAAGCCCGCGGAGAACTTACCGGAATGATCATCGGCAGTGCCAATGAAAAGAAAGCCAGTATCCTGTTGGGTGACATACAGGCGGAACTTATGTTTAATAAGCGTTATATCGCTGATTTTGGAGAGCAGTACCGGTGTGGCAACTGGCAGGACGGTACTTTCGTTACAGCCGATGGTACAGGCTTCTGGAGTTTCGGACGCGGGCAGAGTCCGCGCGGCACCCGTAACGGAGAGAAACGCCCGAACTATGGGGTGATCGATGATATAGATGACGCACAGATCGTAAAGAACGAACAGCGGGTAGATGATGCTGTAGACTGGATACTGGGCGACTTTTACGGAGCCATGCCCAACAACGGCAGCCGCCTGATCATTGCAGGTAACCGGATACATAAAAAAGCAATCCTGGCAAAGCTGGTCGGCGATGTGGAAGAAAACGACCCCAAAAGGGAAGGTATCGTGCATATCAAAGTGTATGCCCTGGAGAACCCGAAGACACACAAGAAGGACATGTCAGAAATGGGTGTTCCTGCCTGGAAGGAGAACTATACCAGAGAAACGATCTGGAAAAAGATCAGACGGCAGGGATTACGGATCGGCCTTCGTGAATTTTTCCATGAACACATCGTAGAAGGCCGTGTGTTCCGGGATGAACATTTACCTTGGGCGAAATTGCCTCCGATACAGAACTGTGAAAAGTTGGTCACCTATTGTGATCCTAGTTACAAGGATACAAAGAAAAACGATTACAAGGCAATTGTCCTGATCGGCAAGAACGGGGCTTATTTTGATATCTACAAAGTTTTCTGCCGCCAGTGCACAACTCCGGAAATGGTACGCGGACATTACAACCTGGCTGACCTGATCCCGGAAAACAAAACCTGTCCACACTGGATGGAGGCAAACTTTATACAGGATATCCACCTAAAAAAGTACGACGAAGAAAGCGAAAGCCGGGGTTACAGCCTCGCCATCCGTGGGGATAAACGGAAAAAGCCGGATAAGACGGAACGTATCGAAGACCTGTCTGCCTACGCTGAACGCGGTCTGATCCGCTTCAATCAGGAAGAAAAGCAAAGTCCGGATATGCAGGAACTGCGTAGCCAGTTTTTGGGCTTTCCCGATTATGAACACGACGATGGTCCCGATGCCGTGGAAGGCGGTGTCTACAAACTTAACAAACCATCGCTTAAAAGTAAGAGTGGTGGTATACGTTCAACCAAGTACAAACACAATATAGCCCGAAGGGGATAGCTTATGGAACTGAATTTTTTACAGCAGGGAGATTACCTGACTTTTATCAGTGAGAATTCGTTAAGCAAACGCTTACGTGACAATGCGGCCAAATTAGCCGATTGCGAGAACGCTGCCTTCGGGCATATATACGATAAGTTGAGCCAACGTTACCGGATCAGTCAAGAGATAGAGCGGCAAGGTCATAACCGCAACCCCTCTTTGGTTCGATGGATGGTAATCCTGGCTGTATACTATCTCTATCAATCAGGTCCTGATGATGAAATACCAGAACATGTACGGCAAAATTATGAAGATATACTGAAAGAAATTGAAAAGGTTGGATCAGGACGTCATAATACTACGCTTACTCCTGTTCTGACAGATACAGGCAGACCTAAAACAGTGTTCGCTTGGGCAAGCCGTCCCAGGCGTAGCCATAACCCATTCGAGTAACACCGTTTAAACGCTGTTTAAACTTCTCTCTAATCAATTATTATTATTATGGATATACAACGTATCAGAAATAGCATGGCGTCCTTCATAGGAGGCTTAAAAAATAAAAAAAGATATTCATCCGGATTAGACCGTATTTCTCCAGAAAGAGTAAATATGCAAATCAACGTACTCAATAGGGCTGTCGAAGATGCCTTATATTTACCCAATCCGGACAGACTCAAACTATTAGAAATTTATACAAACACATGGAAAGACAGCCAGGTGATCTCTGAACACGAGAAAGCAGAAGCATTCCTGATCACTGAGCCTTTGAAGTTGGGAAACAAGGGGGTGATACGGAAGACAAAAAACGAACAAACTTGTTCAAACGTCCCTGGTTCACACATTTTCTGACTATGGCAATGGATTTGGAATTCTGGGGATACCAATTAGTCGAATTTCAGGAGCAGGATGAAAAGGGAGAATTTATCGACGTAAAAATCTTTCCCCGTGAACATGTACGTCCTTTCGAAAAACTGATCGTGATTAATCCTTATGACAGGGAAGGAGTATCTTATGAAGGTGTTGAGACTGATTTTTTCCTTCTGCCTTTGGGAGAACCTGAAAACTTAGGTAAGCTGGAAAGCATCAGTCGGGAAGTAATCTGGAAAACTTTTGCCCGATCTGACTGGAGCGAATATAACGAACGTTTTGGAAAACCTTTTATCACCTATGAGACTGATACCGATAATGAGGCAGAGAGAAAAGCAGCGCTGGAAATGGCTGCAAATTTTGGAAGCGACCTGGTCGGTGTGATCAGTTCCAATGAAAAATTGACTGTTACTCCGGTTGCCAGCAAAGAAAGTTCTGATAATTATAAAGGTATGGCCGAATTTTGCGACGATCAGATAGCCAAAATGATGAATGGACAAACGGATACAGGTAAAAACGGTGCCTGGTCAGGCACAGCGGAAGTACATGAACGCGTTCTTACCGAGTTTACCAAGGCACGTATGAAACGTATTCAGGACCTGATAAATTACAAGCTGTTCCCATTTCTTATTCTGAAAGGATATTCGCTCAAAGGATATGAATTCCGCTTCTATGGTCTGAAACATAAAAAGGAAAACACGATCGATAATAAGAGTTATGACGAACCAAGTCCTGCAAAAGAAAATAAAAAAGGGGAAAACGCGTCTCTCGGTTTTTTCGGCCGTGCCCGGAAGCTATAGGTTTTTCCGGGCTGATTGACGGACTTTATACAGCTTCTTGCGGAATCTGTAATGGAAACGTTAAAACAGGATTCAAGATCAATTTTCCGGGTAGGTTGCAAAAGAAAGTATTGAAACGGATTTATGAGCAGTTTGATATTGAAGGTGGTATTGATCCGGATTTATTCTCTTTCACAAAAGAAGAGTTAGACAAGGCTGTTGAAGAAGGATTCGGCCTGCCCAAATGGGGTGATCCCAATTATGAATTCCTGCAGGAACTAAAATATAACAATGCCGTTTTTGCTGCATTCAAGACGCACCGACAACAAAATGACCTGGCAGCCCTCCTTGTAGATGATGAAGGGAAACAACGACCATTCAGTGATTTTCAAAAAGCATCTGAATCGGTTATTGGTTCCTACAATTCAACCTGGTTGAAAACGGAACATGATACAGCCGTTAAATCTGCTCGTACGGCCGCCCGGTTCAAGGAATTTGAAAAGGATCAGGATTTATACCCTAATCTGAAATGGCTTAAAAGCAGGGCAGTTAATCCACGTGACTCACATAAGCCTTATTATAACAATGTACGTTCATTACTTGACAGTTGGTGGAAAACTCATTACCCGGGCTGTGTGTATGGTTGTCAATGTGATATTAAGAATACGGACGAGCCGGTTACACATCGTGGTGATACTCCTGTAAACTTTCTCTCCAGGGAAACAACTCAGGCAAGTCCGGGACTTGATCTGAATCCGGCCATGACCGGCAGCATCTTTACAGAACATCATCCTTACATACAGGAATGTTATCCCGGTGCACATAAAGCTGTTGCCAATTTTCTTAAAAACTTAATGAAAAAAGATGGGGAAAAATCCTGACATAGAACAGATAATCAGGCATAAACTGGAAGAGGTTAGTGCATGGGCAAAAAACGATTTGCCGCGGATAGTTGGAAAGGAAGCCGTGGATCACTTTCGCGATAACTTCAACAAAGAAGGCTTTGTTGATGGTGGCCTGCATAAATGGCCCGATGTGAAACGTCGTGACGAATCAAGTTCCTGGTATGGTTTTGATTACAAAGGTGAAAAGCGGACATCTTACGCCTTTAAACGGGATAAAAAAACAGGTAAGTCTTTTAAAGACAGGAAACAGAAAAAATTGAATTTCAGCAAAACTGCGACACAACGAAAAATATTAAACGGTCCTTCTCACGAATTACAAAACAGCTTGCGGTATATTGCGAATTCCGGTCAGGTTACCATAACCTCCGATAAACCCTATGCTGCCATCCAAAATGACGGAGGGACTGTTCGGATTTTTGGTAAAGGTCCAGCCCAATTACCCGCTCGTCCCTTTGTTGGCGATAGTAAAGAACTATCAGATAAAATCGATCAAATAATAGACAATAAACTCAATCAAATATTTAAATAATTATGTATTACGAATTGTACAAATCTATCAAACAACAGATTGCTGATTCCCTGGGATTGATCATTGATCCGGAAAACGGACAAATAACCGGAAGTGTCCCTGATGGCATACAGGACATACAATGGTTTAACGCCCAATATGACGGAGTCATCCATATTGCTCCATGTGTTTTTGTGGAATTCTCGCCACTGGTAATAAACAGGCAAACGAAACAAACCAATACGACTGATATATCTGTCCGTTTGCATATTGTGTCAGAAGTAGTAAGCGAATCGGATGGCTGTATACCGGACATTGATGTACTTCAACATGAAACACTGGGGCATCAGGTTCTGGATGCTGTCGAAGATAAACCGTTAATGTTTCTAGGGGAGGAAACCAGACCCCTCAGATTGGTTGGATGGACACATCATCACAAATATAATGGCTGGATGGTGACCTTGATCGATTTAAAAACTAAGGGATAGTTGCCGTCTGTCTTCTTCTTTCTTCCGGCCATACTTCAGTTCGTGTTTGGCCGGATAGGAAAGATACCGGTTGAACGTAGCGTAAGAAATAAAGTATTTCGGGTAGACTTCCGTCTCATATACATGCAGCTGCGTTACACCATGACGCTTCCGTTCCAGAACCAGGTTCTGAATCTCCACCATGCGTAATAATGTGTTCCTATTATTATATGCCATACCTACAAACGCCTACGAAACGAATAACCTTTACAAAATTATCCGCCTAACCAATAGAATACAAATCTTTCGCTGTTTTTCTTGTCCCATCCCGTTGTTTACCAACTCCATGATCCCGATCTATCCCACCTTTGCACATGTAATCGCGATCAAAACATTAATTTTCAATTATCAATTATCAATTTTAATAATCAAAGCATGGCACAGAAATTTAAACTAATCGAACGTAAGAACCTGGGAAAAGACAACAAGGATAACCCGAAGAAGTTTTATGCCCAGGCCATCAACAACGGCTACGTACCGTTCGCGGAACTTTGCAGCGATATCGCTGAAACCTGTACGCTGACCTCTGCCGATGTCAAAGCGGTACTCGACCGTATGAACTACATGTTGGACAAACACCTGAAGGCTGGCCGTATCGTCCAGTTCGGTGAGATAGGCAACTTCCGCCTGGCGGTGGGCAGTACCGGATCATTAACGGCAAAGGACTTCAGCACCTCACAGATCAAGCAACCGAAGATCGTGTTCACTCCCGGCAGTAAGCTGCGTGAAACCCGTCAGCTCACCGCTTTCGAAAAAGAAGCGGAAAAGGACACCGATGCTGGCAATGGTGGTGGCGGCAGCGACCGTCCGGAGATCGAGTAAACCAATAGCATACATGCTATTTTAAAACAGGGTGCATCCTTTTCAGAAAAAGGTTGTACCCTGTTTTTTTATCTGTTATATTTACAATCTAATCAACACCCTACAGAATGGACAACTTTGTTATCAGGTCGTATGGCCTGCAGGAACTGGCGTTGCTCTATTTCCCCGGAAATACTCCGCCGAGTGCCAGTGCCCAGTTAAAGAAATGGATGAAGAACGACCAGCTGCTCTCCAAGCTGACCGAAGCCGGATACCATTCCGGGCAAAAGCTTCTGACCCCTCGCCAGGTAGAAATTATAGTTACCCACCTGGGTGAGCCCTAAACCCCGACAAAAAATAAAGCCCGGTAGGCTGGTGCCTCCGGGCTTTGCTATTTTAAGACACGTCACAATTTGGATTAACAGGGAATGGATTATGCGAACAAACATAACATGTACCATTATTACTCTGTTTAACGAAATAAGCAAAATCACCGAAACCATCACCATGACAGCCATTGATAAATGGAGGTATCCACGCGATTCTCATAATACCATCCCCTTCCCAACCTGCATCCATGAACAGTTCTTCTGCTTCTGATAATTCCCGGTTTACTTGTTCTTCTGTCGCCATCGGACAAAAGTACGGATCATCCAAACGATCAACAAATTCTTCAACAGTCATCATCATTTTAGGACAATCGACTGGCGTTAATACGTATACATACATGATATTAAAATTTAAAGTATATTATAATTCTCAAAAGTAACCTTTTACTAGCCATGAAAAACAATCGATTACATGTTTGAGAACATATGAGAAGATTTTACTTAACTTCCTTCACGATCTAGGTTGCGGTTTCTTTTGTTCCAACATCGACAGGTCTCTTCCTTTTTTGTTTGTTTTAAAGTATATTTTTTATACGCATTGATAAATAGTTCTTCGTTATGTTGCATTTGGTATAATTATATATTTAATTTGCAAAACGACTTTCGCAAAAGCCATAAATTAACAAATAAACATTTAAACCATGAAAGAGACATCACGTAAAAAGACCTTAAAACTCAGAGCTTTTGAAATTCAGAACAATGAATTGTCGCAATCAAATAGTGGATTATTATCCCTTCTGTCTCAAAAACTAAAAGGGAGCGTCGCACAAAACAGAAGAATGAGATTAAACGTCGATGATCCTAAGAACGAAGAAGATTTAGTATCAGACTATAATGTAAAAGAGAATTATCTAGTATTAGGAGTTGTTTTGCGTATAATGCCAAGTGACGATGTCCCTAACATCCCAGATGAGCTTTTTGACCAAGAAAAAATAGAAATGAATGAATTAGATACTATACACACTCAAAGTTCAAATATTTATAAGGAACATTATTATTTTATGCTCAACAATAAATATCTAATAACTACTTTATCTAGTAATAAGCCTATTACTAGATTCCAAACATATATCAATTGGTTGTTAGATAAAGAAAGAGGTACCAAGTTATTTGAGTTTACTCCCATCATAAAACCTGCGCCAGAAGTTAGGCTTGGAGATTTAAAAGAAATTAAGATTAGTGACACGTCTATCCGAACTGTAAATAATGGAGGAGTAAACAATAGTAATGATGATTTTGTTCAAAAGATAAAGAATCTGGGAAAAGAGGCTATTAGCTTTTTTTTAAATGATACTCAAAATTTCAACGAAATAGAATTAGAACAGATCGTTTCAGCAGAACTTTTGATTAAATTTGCAAAGCCAAAGAAGAAAGATGAAGAAAATCTCAAAAAGTCTCTAAGTGCGTTATTAAAACCAATTAGTGAAACTGATAACGTGGTCTTCAAACCTAAAAAGGGACCATCTATTAAAGGATGTGATCTCCTTTGGACGAAAAGTGTTGAAATAGATACTACTGAGACAAATAAAATATCTGAACCTCAGTTATTTCAAGAAATGGAAAAGGTGTTAAGTGAATTAGAAAATGAAAACAGCAATTAGATTTATAGTTTTATTATTGCTTACAATCATTATTTCATCTGTATGGGATACCCGTCCAGATGACTTTTTCATGTCCACTATTTATACTGTGACTGGAATTATTTTTTCTATAGGTCTAAGTTTAATTGTAACATTTAGTCTTCACGGACTTAAAAACAAGTCCTACATAAATCATCTTAGAAAAAACTTATTTTATATTAGGCAATCATTTATAGTATATTTCAGTATAGCAACACTTTGTTATATCCTTGATAAGTATATAGGTAAGGAATTTTTTTCAAAAACAATTTTTAACCATGATGTAAAATTCAGTTTTTCAATACTATTCTGCCTTTTGATTTTTTATGCAATTATTTATTTTATAGTAAATTTATTAGCGATACAAAAATTGAATAATGATTTATTTGATAAGATAAATGAGGAATCCTAATTGCTAGTCTCCTTACATAGTATAAAAAGGCGTTTAAACAGACCTCAAGAGATGTTTAAACGCCTTTACTTTATATTTTATCTTAAAAATTGATCGTCTTGCCAATTATATCGCCTGTTTATCTTCAATGAATATGACATTCTTGCCATCTTTACGTAATTCTGAGTCGCAGTTGCCAGTAATTCCGACCATACTTTCACAAAAAAGGTCGTAGAAGTAACAATCTTTACATTGATAATAACCTTTTTTACAATGCTTTTCCACGCATTTCAACTTAACCTTTCTGTATTGGAAGGTTTCATTGATCTTTCGATCTTCTATGTCTCTAAACATATTGAAATCAATAATTTCTGTGTTTTTGTACATATTTAAGGCAGCCTTTCTAAAACGGATATAATTACGTTCGTCAATCGTTTTAAGCTGATCTTTAGCGATATCTGAAAGCAATTCATCCCCATCTCTTACCCATAAGCTGTCACGATTATTCTTAGAAAATTCATGGTAAAAAGAAACGGTTAGATTAAAGGTCTCAATTACCGCTAAACTTATGTATTCTAATCTTTCATAGAATATTTCCCCGTCTATTGTATTTTCCAAATACGCTGCTAATATGATGCCGGATTCTGGCATTCTTTCTCTGTGGAAAAAATAATGTATTTTCATTTTTTATATGTGTTGTGAGTTCTACAATCAGAGGTTAAATCGGGATCAGGTGTATATCCCGGTATGTCTTTAAATAGTATTGCATGATAATTAATGCCTCTTTTTACAACTTTCGTCAATGATAATATTTTATACATAAGAGCTTTGCAGATAGATATATTGCCTTGTCTCTTGCAGATTTCGGTCATAGAACTGCAAATATGTTCCGAATCACTATCATTTGAATTATAAAAAGTCACCATACGGACTAATCTCATATCTTCGGTCAACGCGTAGTTGATCATGGCTTCATTACAGCCTTGTATCATCTCGGATACATTATTTATTTCTTTTGTTTCCATTACGTTCATTTGATTTTGATATCAAAAAGGTACGTTTGATTTTTATTTTCGTATTACTTACGTGTTTTTGATAACACTAAGTCCAGTTTTTTACTGTATTCGACAATCTGCATAGCATTGCGTCGTAGTACGTAGTTCTCAGCTTCCAGTTCCCTGATCCGGTCACCCTGTCGCTTAATCAGACCCGCTGATCGGGCGAAAGAGTATGCTGCTTTCATGACGGCTTTCGATGCCTGTCGGCAACCAGTTTCCGACATGAGGGTTTGTAACACTTCCCGATCCTGGTCTGTCAGGCCACGGATCAGGATATTTTCAGGCCCCTTCACCATGATGGATAATTCTTTTGGTGTATTCATCTTGATTAATTTAAAGTGATTTGTTCCCGGATGGGGAATCGAACCCCATCTGTAACCGTTCAGGATTTGGCAGCTTTTTGGTTTAACTGGGCTGCCATTTGGTAAAGCTTTGCAACTTGTTCCCGGTCATAGAGAAAGGCTTCCTGACCGGGAAACTTTGTCCCGTTGGGGCGATACAGGTAATATTTGCCGCCCCGACGTTCAACGGTATACTCAGAGCCGGATGGCATAAGTCGATGTCTCTTTTTCGGTGAAACCAACTTCGGCCAGGTAATCTTCCAGTATATTATCCGGCAAACCTTGCTGTACGGCCTTGTAATCGATCCCCAGGCTTAACATTCCGGCAAACCCGTCGCGCTGCATACGGTACAGCCAATCCGGAGTAACCTGATCCTGGTCGATCGTGCCTTTGGGTGTTACTCTTTTCTCCAACGTCACGCCACCAATTTCCAGCGATAAAACGCCGATGCTTTTGGCATACTCTGTCAATGCTTTTTTGTGCGGAGCCGCTTTCTTTTCCAACTCTTTGATCTGCAACATAAGTTCTTTGTAATCTGCTGCCGACTGTTCGATACTCTGTTCTTGTCTCTGTTCTTTTTTCGTTGCCATAATTGTTTGTTATTTAGATGATTAAAAATTGACTACTTTATTCCCTTTCATGATCTCGATCTGAGACGCCAACCAGTTCAACCGCACGGTATTTTCCGGGGTACACAATTCTGTGTCGTCGAACATTCGGTTGCTCAAATCATTCAATTCGTACTCAAACTGGAGGATACGTTGCTCGTATTCTTCTGTTTGGCGGCGGTTGTATTTACGATCCGTATAAATCATGGTGTCAGTTCTTTGATATTACGTAATCCGTAGCTGGATTATCAATATTTACGCTGTTCTTGTTGCAATACAGATTGTAAATAGCCATCAACTTGCTTTCCGGGATGGCATTAAAATTAGAGCAGTTGGCTGCCCGGCAGGCCATCGACAGCACATAGCGGATTTTATCGCTACGAGTCTCAAACGTGTATCCAACTTTATCCAACCACGCACAAATAGCCGCAATCACGCGCTTTGCCGCCTTGTCGCGGGATTCTTCATAACGTGCCTGACGTTGTTCGGTGCTGCCTTTCATCGCTTCCAGCATATTGCTGTACTCTGCCGGGTACTTCCGGTACATTTCCGATAAGGAACAGGTCTTTCCTCCGCTGTACTGGTTTACCAGACCTTCCTTGATCACATCTTTATACGCATCTTTGTAACCCGGAGTCTCTTTGATCAACGTCCAGAAAAGAGCGTGCGAGACGGGCTTCTTTGTCTTCTTTTGTGTTGCCATACTGATTAATATTAGTGTTTGTTCCCGGAGGCGGAATCGAACCGCCTCAAACAGTAACCGTTCGGGATTATTTTTTGTCTTTCCAGATAAGTTCGCGCTCCAGTGTTCCATCTTCCTGGACGTTGTTGTAGATGGCATCGTCGCAGAACTCGCAGATGTGGTGATCAGGATCAGCCCGGAGACTACAATAGCCTTTGCCACATACACCGCAAACCGAATATTCTACATCGACCTGGTTCCGCATCGTCTGATCCTTCGCACGACAGATATCAGCCTGTACCTTGTCTTTTTTACAGGCTTTACAAATAGCCTTTTCGTCTAATTTTAATTCTATTTTATCCGTGTTTAAATAGTGATTAATCATTGACCGGTAGCTGGTATTTCATCCGGAAGAACTTTTCAGTCAGAGGAACATTCATTTCATCCGCTTCGCGCATGGCAGGAACAAGGAAATCGTGTAACTCTCCATAATTCTCACAGATGCAGCGGATTGTTTTCTTAAAGGAAGATGGGAAAGGCTTATCAGCCAGAAAAATATTAAAGTTCTTATCCATCGGGGCAATATGGCGAATACCGGCTTTGAAACGACGGTAAAACTGGGGCATACCCGGCTTATTCTTTGTTTTAAGTTTATCCATCGTCATGATCAGCTGATCCGTGCCGATCAGGACAGTTGCGCATGTCCATTTGATGGTATCATACATGGCTTTGAGCATCTGAAAGGTACTCAATGTCAGGTTTTCAGCTTCATCAAAAATCAGCATAGGCTTTTTTCCGTCAGTTTTCCCCATCAGGTAGAGTTGAATATTTATACTTGATAACTTCCTGCTGGTACGACGTTCATACAGCTTATAATTGATTGCTTCCGCCATTTTGTCGATCAGATCATTAATCGTATCGTACCGATGGCAGGTCACAACAAATACCCGATTGGGGTATTCTTTTCGGAAACGGTCGACAGTGTATGTTTTACCGCTACCACTTTCGCAAATCAGAACACGGGTTGCACTGGTGGCCAGAGCTTCACGTAGTTCCAGATCGATCGCTTTGAATTGTGGTGTATCTACATGAGGCCAGTATTCCTTTACCAATTTAACACCGATAGCATCAGCGATCTGGGTAAACCAACGGTCGGCAATAGGTTTATTAATGTTGGCCTTCGAATCGCGGTAGGTGAAGTCCATGCGCATGATATGTGATATATATGCAACGTTGACCTTGGTAAACTGAGCCATCTGGTTGACACCAGTCGTTTTATCGCTAACCCAGCCATTGGATACGGCATAATCGATCGCGGCCTGGGCAATCTGTTCTTTTTGTTCTTCTGTGATCATATAAGTCTAATATTATTTATACAGTTTTTCTCTCATTCTCATATATTCGTCCATATCGCCGGAAGTGTCGGACACAGCAGGAACAGGCTTTTTACGGGCTTTCCGGGAGTTCTGTTTTGCCTTAGCCTCCAAAGCTTTTTCCCGTTCGGCGTTCGAACGTTCCTTGGCGTGCTTGGTTTGTCGGCAGACGTTACCATAACGCTCGGGGTATTCGTTGTAGATGGCTTCGGCTACAGTTTTTGCCTCTTCGGTAAAGCTCTGGACCTTATTCAGGACTTTTGCTTTACGGATCATACCCTTGCCGATAGCGGCCATATTCTCGTCAGTAGCTTCAGCATGCGTAATTGCGGCTTTTGGAGTAGGATAGCAGGAGAACATATAGCGGCCATCCTTCGTATAGACATCGGCACATTCGTCGTCCCAATAGATATCTGTTTGTACCAGGCTGGCATATCCTAGATATTCGCGAACCAAGTCGCCTAAAATTTCAAAATCAGGAATGTCAAACTTGTAGATCATACCCTTGCGTTCCAGTTGAACGGTTCCACGCTGGCGGGTAATCTCCTTGCTGCTGTAACGTCCAGTCAGCTTGCGCCAGATACGTTCATCGATCTGTTTACATTCCGGATGCAGGTTCTCTGCATACATTTCAGACCGGGACAGGCCGACGTGTGTCTTTTCCTCGTTCCATTCATTGATTTTGGCTTCCAGCTGGGCGACAGCTTCTTCATAAGTCGGAAACTCATTGATATCGGTATAATCTTCATTGTTCTGATTCTCTATGCTCTTAGCATCCCAACTTGATCCCATCCAGTTGATCATCCGGCGGAAACGCTTCTTGAATAAACGGAACTGAGTTTCCGCGTAGTTTGACTGTGAGTTACCTGCTTCAATAGTCCTGTAATGGCGACAAACCAACTCCAAGAAAGCTTTGCTTTCATCACTGGTAAATGCGCCATGATTATCACTGACGAACTCCATCACTTCATGTTTGCCGCATCCCTGTAAAGCCATTAACATAGCCTGCTTCATCATATATGGGGATTCGCTGTGGAAACCGGGAGCGGAAGGACACCAGCCTACGATCTTTCCGGTAGACACATCACTGACTAACATCACATACAAGCGCATGGAGCGCAGGTCACCCTCTTTGTCATAATATCTGTAGCCGATCGTTCCGGAACCGTCTGCACACCAAAGGGAATTAGAATGTATAGGCTTGTCGCTTGAGATATATGGAAGACAGACTTTGTTGAAAAAGCCAGTGCCATGACGTTCTGAGGTAGTCTTAAATTCTGTATCATACGAATTGGTGTAATGACAAAATGTAGAATAGCTCATTGGATCAAGTCCCATATAGGCAATATCATCCCGATACTGGTTCCAAAGGTCTATTTTACTTCCTTTTCCTGCACCTCCTGGATTCATCCAAAGGTCTAAAATAATAGCTTGGTGCATATCGAAATTGTATATCTCCCCAGTTCTAGTATCAACCAGCCGATCGCGACCCAATCTACGGGCATTATCATTGCCAAAACGACCGGAGATCAAGTAATTGCGCTGGCTGTCAACATCCATAGGAAAGTAGACTAGTTTTTTACGGAAACTTCCTCCGGTGGTGATGGTGAATCCATACAGTTTCCGCCGATTCAAGATTGCAGCGCACAGTCCGAAGAACTCTTCCTGCTTATTTATCCCTATCATCTGGTAGCCTTTACTATTCACCATCTCACGAGCTACACGTAACCAGTTCAAAGCCTCTGCCAATTGGCGGGACATATCTTGGTTGTATTTGCATACGCCGTTGATCTCTTTGAACATGTAATAATGAATATCTTCACTATTCTGGCGTCCCATAACAGTACGTAACATATACTCTTCGGCTTCCTTGCGAGTCATTTCTTTACTTTTGACCGCCACATCGTCCACAGCATGCAGTAAGCTGTCTTTATCTCCTAGGCGACTGCGGTATTGCGTGTCGGCTCGGTTGGGGATGAAGTCATAGTCATAATAGAATTGTCCGTTTATTCGGGCGTAACGCCAGGATTTGCCGGTGGCAGGGAGGATATCTTTCGCCTGATGGCAAGGAGAAACTGACTTTTTGTAATTCTTCCTACCCGACATTCTCAGATATTCATTCATCTTTTCACCTAGCTTATTACATATATACCGTTCAGATACCCATAATGTGGATGAATCCTGAAACGTACGTACTATTATGTCATTCTGCCTAATATCCATTACTTGAAACTTTTTATGTTCCCCGGCATGGAATCGAACCACACAGTAACCATTCGGGGATAGCTAAACCTAAATCAATCTTATTACCTTAATTCTGATCGCTGAATATTCTGTCAAACCAAGCTTCAAACCTTTTAGCTTCTTCGTCTACTATCTTTTCATTACGAATAACCAGCCAACAGAAAAAGACCCAAATAAAAAATAGAGCCAGACCTTTTAACATAACCAGATCACCGGTTTCTTCTGCCCAGGCCATCGTTCCAAGACCGCCAATCATAGGGATGAAACTCAGTACCCAGCCATAAAGGATAAATTTTGCTTTCATGACCATCTTATTTACATATAGTTATTACTTTTTCTGTTTCTCCTTTAGCATTGAGTATTTTCACTTTTTCTTCCCGATCAGCCTCTTTCATTAATATCCCTCCGTTTTGCAGTGCCATTTCCCTTGCTTGAATAGCCATTTTACTATTACGCTTAAATCGGAGAGCTTGGCTGATCGCTTGTGGTGTAACGCCTAATGCACGAGCAATCATGTGCTTAACATTCTGATCTTTTAATTTAATTTCTTGTATCATATTCCATACTGTTTATAATTATTGACTACCTTTAGGGCGTGTTTCAGCGAAACGCACTGCAATATTATGGACAATTTTCATTTTATGCAAGTATTTTGAAGACTATTTTCATTTATTGAAACAAAAACAATGAAAACTTTCATTTTATGAAGGCGATAGAGAGATTATATAAGTATTTGGAGTATAAAAAGATAAAACCTACGGTATTTGAGAAACAGGCAGGTATATCTAGTGGCTATTTGAGCAAGCAATTTGGTCGGGTCGCTGATATAGGAGAATCCATTCTTGTTCAAATAACTGAAAATTGTCCAGATATGAATCCTGAATGGTTGTTGCTGGGTAAAGGGGATATGATAAAACAGGAACTGTCACCAATAAAAACAGTACCATCATTCAATATTAATTGCAATGAAGGGGACTTTGTCCGTATTCCGGTAGTGGATATAAGTGTTGCTGCTGGAAGTGGTTTTTATAATGGTGAGTATCTTAGCGAGGTAGAAACTATATCTTTACCCAGGTCTATGATTAAAGATGGACAAACATATTTATGTGTGCGAGCGAAAGGTAGAAGTATGGAACCTTCGATTTTGGATGGAGGATATCTTATCATCCATTTATTAGATCAATCTGAATGGGAGAATATTCGTGATGGCTATGTATATGTTGTTAGTGACACCGATGGACGTTCTTATGTAAAGCGTTTAAAAAATCGATTGAGACAACACGGATTTGTAGTTTGTATGTCAGACAATGCAGACAAGCAGAATTACTCCAATTTTAATCTTTATGAAGAGGAACTGAATACCGTATGGTATGCGGAGTGGTATTTTACAGCTAAAATACCTAATATACAGGAGACTTACTATCATAAACAAGCAGAGCTGGAAGATCGATTTGACGAGTTAGCCCTCCAGGTGCAACAACTCACTAAAGCAATAAACATGTACAATAAATAGACTTTTCTATGAGTTTTAAAATAAACAAAAATATAAAAAGAAAACCGACTCAATTGGATATGAGTAAACAATGTTTGAGAATTCAACCTATCTATTCAGAGAAATTACATAACGAGGTTTTTGATGGTGATAATTTAATTATTCGTCCCTATTCTTATTATAAGCAGTTTAGACCCAATGAGATATTAGAACTAATGATTGCAAAAAAGATGTATGTATTACCCACTGACGAACTTTGTGATTTTTTAGATGAATTAGTAGGTGATAAATCTGCAATTGAAATTGGAGCAGGAATGGGGTATTTAGGAAGAGAACTTGATATCAAAATGACCGACAGTTACTCCAAAAACAATCCTGAGGTAATAAAACAGTCATATTATGATGACACTATGAATTACCCCAGTGATGTAGAATGTATAGAAGGAATATCAGCTATTAAAAAATATAGACCGCATACGGTATTAAGTTCTTTTCTTGTTAGCGAGAAGCTTATAGATAAAAAAGGAACAACATTCGGTGTAAATACAAAAGAAATTTTAAAGTTATGTAAGAGATATATTCATATTGGCAACTTGGATTTACATTGTAATGATCCTATTTTGGAAAAATTACACTCTGAAATCGAATCTCCTGCTCTTATAACAAGATTACAGGACCCAGAGAAAGACAGGCTTTTTATTTGGGAGAAGCTTTTTTGATATGGTATTTGAATTCTCCTTTACTATTTATGCCGAGTATAGTATCCATACTATAAAATAAACTTTTATAGTCTTTATTCTCTATCAATATATTATGAGTTTGGGATATTTCTTTTTTCTGTTTTTTTAAAACCATGCCATTTGTTTTTTAGAGATAGATTTTCTGTACCAAAAGTACCCTCATATCTAATCCTTTCCAAACAAATTTGCCAATAAAACCAACGGTATAAAAAATGTGGTATAAAAAGAGTACCACTAAAAGTACCACATTTTTTACCACTTTCTATTAGTACATGAAATGTGGCATCTTTATTATTTTTCTACCATAGCGACAGTCCAAAATTTGATTCTTGAATTTATGCGTACTGAATTTGGCCTTTTTTAGCCTCACTGATCGCATCTATTTAAAACAGAGTTGATTTTATTCATAAAATTAAGAGCCTCGTTTAAACCAAAATTCAAATCAATTCAATTTTAAACGAGACCGCCTGAAGTTCACTTCCTCGGATTATCCCTTGTTTTACAATGGCTTATTGTGTTTTGTGGTAAATTGTACTAATGGTATTGCCCCTCATATGGGACCTTATGTAACTTTGTTTAGTTGCCGATGAAAGTTGTTGCCGACGCCCTCGGCAATATAGCTGACGTCCTCGAAAGCTTTGCCGACGTCCTCGACAATATTGTTGACGTCCTCGGCAACAACTTTCCCTTGCAGAAAAATAAGGTTTCCACCAGTTCTTTTGTTATATTTGCCTACATATACAATTGAATATGATAGCTATTCTTTCTAAATCCATCCTATTCCAGGATATCCCGGAATCTGAGATTTCCGCTTTGCTGGAAACGGCGGCTTACCGGGTTGTTGCTTACCGGTCAAAAGATGTCGTTGCTCTACAAGGAACGCCCTGTAATCATCTGATGATCGTTTTGAATGGACTTTTACAAGGGCAAATGGTGAATGATGCAGGTAAACTCGTTGTTATTGAAGAGTTGGAAACCGCTCAATTATTAGCCCCTGCATTTTTATATGCTCCGAAAAATAATCTGCCGGTAAACATTATTGCTATGGAATCGTCGGAGATCTTATTTATTCATCGGGATGATTTTACCGTTTGGATGCAACAGAACAGGCAACTTCTTCAGAACTTCCTGATGTTGATATCCGGAAGAAGCCATTTCCTGAGCGATAAGATCATGTTCCTGTCCCTGAAGAACATAAAGAATAAGATTGCGGATTATTTGTTGCGTAAGTTACCGGATGCATTGTCGACTGTGATTCATTTAACAGAAACACAGCAGGAGATAGCCGATTCGTTCGGTGTTACCCGGCCGTCATTGGCACGGGCGCTGGCAGAGATGGAGCAGGAGGGAATTATCTCTATAGACAGGAAAGTGGTAAAAGTATGTAATATGCCTGCATTGAAGCAGATGGCACAATAAAAAATAAACCCACAGCTTTCTATTGAAAGGAGCGGGTTTATTTTTCAGTAATTTATACCGGACCAGGTATTACTTTAAGAAAGAACTTTTCATTCTGGCAATATCTGTCAAGTAGTCTTGCAAATCCTGTTCATGTTCTTCCTCCATACCCAGGATATGTTTGGCGATTTCGCAGGTAGTAAAGTCTTTGCCATCTGTAAATTCAGCAATTTGCTGGTATCTGACGATAGCGCAACGTTCTGAAGCAACGTTCTGGTTCAACAGGCTGACAACATCGAAATCATTAGGTGTGTCATATTTGCATCTTGCCAGTTCAAACCATTGTTTCGGATCGAGAACAGGAACGCCTTCCAGTTCGATGATACGGTCAGCCAGTAGTTTGGCATGTCCTAATTCTTCGTTGGCATGTTCTTCAAATTCAGCCTGTACGTTTGCACGCATAGCACCTTCTGCTACCAAAGCGCCTACCCAATATTGATAGTATGCTAACCATTCTTCTGATAATGCAGCGTTAAGCTGTGATAATAAACTTTCTACGTCTAGTTTCTGCTGTAGAATCTTAACACTTTCTTTTGCCATAACTGTAAAATTTAGTTTAGTATAATGCTCGTTTGTCTTGTTCAAACAATGCTGCCGGGCGTTTGTTCATACTAAACTAAATTGAAACAGTAATTTATTATTTTTTCTATTCTGTTAGATATAAGCTTTCCGATATAGGGTTAAAAGGTCTTCAACGGTGATATCTCTGGGGTTACCTGGTGTACAAACGTCTGCATAAGCAGATTGTGCCAATTGCTCCAGGTCTTCTTCTTTGACGCCTATTTCGCTTAGTTTTTGAGGAATACCGATTTTGAGGGATAATTCTTTGACTGCTTTTACGGCTGCAACAGCTGCCTCGTCGTCATTCATCCCTTGTACGTTGCATCCCATTGCCTCAGCTATTTTTTTGTATTTCTCTATGGAAGACGGCATATTATATTCCATAACGTAAGGCAACAAAAGTGCGTTGGCAACCCCGTGAGGTATATTATAGAATGCTCCCAACGGATGAGCCATTCCATGTACGGCGCCTAATCCGACATTGCTGAATCCCATACCTGCTATATACTGGGCAACGGCCATACCGTTCCGTGCTTCCAGATCATGACCGTTTTCTACGGCGGCTGGCAGGTGACGGGCTATCATTTCAATGGCTTTTAATTCAAACATATCCGACATTTCCCAGGCTCCTTTTGTAATATATCCCTCGATCGCATGGGTAAGGGCATCCATTCCGGTTGCTGCGGTTAATGATTTAGGCATGGAACTCATTAGTTCTGCATCGACAATAGCTAGAACAGGAATATCGTTAGGATCTACACAGACCATCTTTTTGACATTCTCTTCGTCTGTAATGACATAGTTGATAGTGACTTCTGCTGCTGTTCCGGCTGTTGTTGGCAATGCAATAACAGGTACGGATTTGTTTTTTGTGTTGGCTACACCTTCCAAAGAAACGACGTCTGCGAATTCCGGATTATTGGTGATAATACCTATTGCCTTTGCTGTATCTGTGGGAGAACCTCCGCCTATGGCAATAATGAAATCGGCACCGGAAGCGGCATAAGCTTTAACTCCGCTCTTTACATTAGTTACTGTCGGGTTTTGTTTAACTTCCGGGAAAATGGAGTAGGGAATAGTTGCCTGATCCAATACGTCGGTAATTAATTTTACAACCCCAAATTTTACAAGATCATTGTCTGTAACGATAAATGCTTTCTTCAGATTCCTTCTTTTAACTTCTTCGGGAATAATAGCTCTTGCCCCCGGGCCAAAGTAAGAAGTTTCATTTAATATGATTCTGTTCATGCTCATATAGTTTTTCTTTAGGTTATAACTGTAACAGGGGGGCAAAAGTAAAGCATTGTCTGTTCCTGAAACTTATAAATATGATATTTATGGTTTCAAAACTGACAATGCTTTTATGTTGGGTTATAATGGCTTAATCTTCCAGTTTACCGAACTTACCGGCTGCCAAGTCAAGATAGGCTTGTTTCAATTCTGCCACATTATTCATGACAAACGGACCGTAAGCGGCAATGGCTTCTTTGATAGGTTCTCCGCTCAGGACTAGGATGGTCGCTTTGTTAACAGCCTGGAGGTTGAAACTTTCTCCTTTATTTTCAAATAAGGCAAAATAGTCGGTTGGAACCAGTTCGTTATTATTGATTTTGACAGAGCCTTCAATAACCAGAATTGCTGTATTATAATTTGCCGGAAACGAAAAATCGGCATTTCCACCCTTATTCAGTTTTACATTAAGTAAATGCATGGGAGTAAAAGTGGATGCTATTCCATTTGTTTCCTGATAGCTTCCGGCAATGACTTCGACCAGCCCGGCATTGTCGGGTAATTCAACTTTCGGTATCTGGCTGTTGACGATAGACTGGTATTTGGGATTAGCCTTTTTATCTTTAGCCGGGAGATTGATCCATAGTTGTACGACATGGAATTCTCCTCCTTTCTGGCTGAATTGTTCTTCATGGTATTCTTTGTGAAGAACACCGGATGCTGCTGTCATCCACTGGATATCGCCCGGACCGATCACACCGCTGTTCCCTCTGCTGTCATGGTGGGCAACCTTACCTTTATATACGATCGTGACGGTTTCAAACCCACGATGTGGATGAACTCCGACTCCTCTTGGCTCTTTTCGTGGTGAAAATTCCATTTTTGCATTATAGTCGAGTAGGATAAAAGGATTCATACGTTCTCTACTTAATTCTTCCAGATGAGGTATGAAGTTATGTACTCTGAATCCGTCTCCGACCATGTGCGGTGCCGGAGGTGCTATGATACTTTCTACTTTTTTTATTGTCATAAATAATCTCCTTATTTTTTAGTAAAACAAAAAAGAAGGAGGCTTTGTTGTATCTGTCGGCTTCTCACATATTATAATGTATAGTAATGCCGGACTTTTGGGTAAAGAATGGTCATAAGCACTGAATTTTGAAGGAACGTTGTTGGTGTGTCCAATGTTGAATTTATTTTCGTTTGTAATAGTCAGTCCTTCAGAATTATAGTGTTATGATAACGTTATTATCTAAAAAATAGTTTCTAAAAAGTTTGGAGTGTATGTTGTAAAGCACTACTTTTGCATCCGCATTCGAGAGAGAACGGCAGAGCAAAACATGATGAAAAAAACTTTTAGAAAAACTTTCCAAAACATTTGGAAGTGTAGAATAAAAGTCTTTATCTTTGCATCCACGTTCGCTAAAAATCTGGCGAGTGTAACAGAAATAGTTCTTTGAAAGATTTACATATCAACAAGTAGTACAAGTATTAAAAATTAA
>OMGR01000285.1_pt1 | contig 42950 bp, 32 predicted proteins | sample 1646061 | NCBI WGS metagenome assembly OMGR01 (sample SAMN05578583, study PRJEB25193) | human gut metagenome | biome: Human Microbiome; feature: human-associated habitat; material: feces | host: Homo sapiens | place: USA:Birmingham | reverse complement strand
TATACGATGGATACGGAGTTATAGGAACTTGTTTGACATTATCATAAATAATTAAATCATTTTTTATAGAATAACTGGTGTCATTATTTCCTACATATAATTTGTTTTCATTTAAAGACATCACCCTATAATTATATTCGTGTATAAAATTAAAACATCGTTTCTTATGATATTTGGATTGTGGAATTTTGGTATGACAATGAAGAAATATGGTACATATATTGACATTTTTTTTTACAGATAGTACCCTAATGGACAATATAAACCATGATTTACCTGATTTTGTTCATTAACGATGTCATAAAAAATGTTGCTGTTTATCATGAAGGCTACTATTTTCTTCTTTATGATCACCGCGTGAAACCAATGCCTTAATCCTGGCGAAAAAATATGCAAGAGATCTGCATTTCGATATAAATTAGCGAAAGTTTGAAATTAAAGGTATGAAATTGCATGTAAATAAGAAGATGTTTGTATATTTAAAGCTGTAAAGAAACAGCAAGTACAACTTACTTGTTAGTTCAATAGTTATTAATAAAAAGCAAGTATAACTTTAAAGTCAAACATCATGGGAAAAAATCTGATTCACAGCAATGAGCTGCATCTTATTGACAAGAAAGAAATTCATAGTGCAGCAAAAAAAATGGTAGAGTCATTAAATCTGGCAGCTGGATCGACTGGCGGTTTTGACATCTACAAAGTAGTAGAAGCATATTTTACAGATCTGGATAAAAGACATGAAATAAATCAACTGATAGGAATCGGTGAGGACTGCGCTTATTATGGTGCACAAGAACAGGCAGCCGAATGCGAAAAGGCAGAAGCTGCCAATGAGTAAGTAACAGTTTATTTAAAATAGAAGGAGATACTTTTTAGAAAAGCATCTCCTTTTTTATTTTGTATTTAAAATGGATTTACCATGTCAACTCCGGCAGGAAGCGAGTGATCATCGATTTGAATTCTTTGATATTGATAGGTTTGGTCATAAACTCATTACTTCCGGCCTGACGTGCCGCTTCCATATCATTTTCAAAGGCATAGGCCGATTGCATTATAATGGGTATGTCCTTATCGAATTTTCTGATTTCTTTCAGGGCATCTATCCCGTTCATTTCCGGCATTTTAATGTCCATAAGGATCAGGTCTGCATGTTCTTTCTTGTAAATCTCCAACAATTCCTTTCCGGTCATTGCATGGAGGACTTTACATTGTCTTTTCAGTATAGTTTGAAGCAATAAGAAATTGCTTTCTTCATCTTCTGCGATGAGAATTGTTATGTTTTTGTGCTTTATATTTTCTTCCATGATCTTATTATTGGAGTAACACCAACAAAGTTCTGTATTTAATTTAAATTACGCAAGCTTATGAGGGCTAAATATTATATGAAAATCAACAAACGTATACGTTTTTAGCAAAGATGGGCTGTATTGGGGTAGTTATAAAGAAAAAGGAGCTGTTTTTCGAAAACAGCTCCTTTTATATTTGTTATCAGTTTGATCTGATTATTTGCCTGAAAGTTTTTCTTTCAAAGCGGCCAGTTCTTCAATGTCACCCAGTGTTGTCTTTTCAACCGGACCGGTTACCATTGCAGAATCTTCGTTTTTGTTGCGTCTTGCAGCCGGCTTTTTGTCACCTGCAGGAACATCTTTCTTAGCACCCTTCTGTTCATCTTCGAAGATACGGCTGTGAGAAAGGATGATACGTTTTGCTTCTTTGTTGAATTCGATTACCTTGAACTGCAGTTTTTCGTCAACAGCAGCCTGAGAACCGTCTTCTTTTACCAGGTGTTTCGGAGTTGCGAAACCTTCTACACCATAAGGCAGAGAAACTACAGCACCCTTGTCCAGTACTTCGATGATTGTTCCTTCGTGGATTGAACCTACTGTAAAGATAGTTTCAAATACATCCCAAGGATTTTCTTCCAGTTGTTTGTGGCCTAAGCTCAAACGACGGTTTTCCTTGTCGATTTCCAGAACCTGAACTTCGATTTCTGCACCGATCTGAGTGAATTCGCTCGGGTGTTTGATCTTCTTAGTCCAAGAAAGGTCAGAGATGTGGATCAGTCCGTCTACACCTTCTTCGATTTCTACGAATACACCGAAGTTAGTGAAGTTACGTACTTTTGCAGTGTGGCGTGAACCAACCGGGAAGCGAGATTCGATATCTTCCCATGGGTCAGCTTTCAGCTGTTTGATACCCAGAGACATCTTACGTTCGTCACGATCCAAAGTCAGGATAACTGCTTCGATTTCGTCACCAACCTTCATGAAGTCCTGAGCAGAACGCAGGTGTTGAGTCCAGCTCATTTCTGATACGTGGATCAAACCTTCTACGCCCGGAGCGATTTCGATGAATGCACCGTAGTCAGCCATAACAACCACTTTACCTTTTACTTTGTCACCAACTTTCAGGTTAGTATCCAAAGCATCCCAAGGATGAGGAGTCAGCTGTTTCAAGCCAAGAGCGATACGTTTCTTTTCATCGTCGAAGTCAAGGATAACAACGTTGATCTTCTGATCAAGCTGAACGATTTCTTCCGGATGAGAAACACGGCCCCAAGAAAGGTCTGTGATGTGGATCAAACCGTCTACGCCACCCAGGTCGATGAATACACCGTAAGAAGTGATGTTCTTAACAGTTCCTTCCAGTACCTGTCCTTTTTCCAGTTTAGAGATAATGTCTTTCTTCTGTGCTTCAAGCTCTGCTTCGATAAGAGCCTTGTGAGATACAACAACGTTCTTGAATTCCTGATTGATCTTCACGATCTTGAATTCCATTGTCTTACCTACGAATACATCATAATCGCGGATCGGTTTAACGTCGATCTGAGAACCCGGTAAGAATGCTTCGATACCGAATACGTCAACGATCATACCGCCCTTAGTACGACATTTGATGTAACCTTTAATAATTTCGTCTTTTTCAAGAGCTTCGTTAACACGATCCCAAGAACGTGTAGCGCGAGCTTTCTTGTGAGAAAGGATCAACTGTCCTTTTTTGTCTTCCTGGTTTTCGATGTATACTTCTACTTCGTCACCAATTTTCAGATCCGGATTGTAACGGAATTCCGCCATTGATACAACACCGTCTGATTTGAAACCGATGTTCACTACAACTTCACGTTTGTTCATTGCAGTAACGGTTCCCATAACGACTTCCTTATCCTTTACAGTGTTCAGGGTTTCGTCATACGTTTTTACAAGGTCGTCCTTGCTTACGTCACCGTAAGTTTCTCCCATTTCATAGGAGTCCCAGTTGAAATCTTCAACCGGCTGAATGTTCTTTAAATTTTCCATTCTCTAATTGTTAATACTTAAGTTTGTTTTAATTAGTAAGTTAGACATTATGTTGTCATATCTCAAAAATCGGGGCAAAGGTAACGCTTTTTTTTCTGATAGACAATAGTTTTACTCCTGAAAATACGTTTTTATACCTCTTGTATTCTTTGACTGGTATAAAATTTACCAGTGTAGATACTCCTAACCTGTTTTTTTGCTTTTTATTGAATAGGATACGTTGATTATTAATTAGTTTCGCAAAAACGATTATCTTTGCGCTTTATTACACTACATTTATGTATAAAGGTCGTTTTCGCCGCAAACTAAAGGAGAGTATTCTCTGTATCTTTTGTATACTTTGTATATTTATATGTATAAAGTCTGCAGCAGCCAATCGTACTACCCGCCTGGACAGTCTGAAAACAATTCTTTCCAAAGCCCCTGCCCCGGATCTAGCCATTAAGACATTACAGGAATTATCCAACCTGTACCGGCAGAAACCGGAAGAGGTGGGCTATCTGCATCAATTGCTGGATATCAGTAACAAGGTCGATTCCATACAGGTCGTGTATGCAACTGCCGCTCATCTTTCCCGTTATTATTATGATGACAATAAATCGGACAGTGTAGTATACTGGGCCAAATATATCGATTCGATCGGTAAGAGCAGGAGAGAACTATCCGATGGCTTATTCGAAGCTTACAGTTATGTTTGCCTGGATCATTTATGGATGGAGAATTACGAACTGGCAATGAACGAGGCTATCCGGCTTTATAATCTGGCGTGCAGCAAGAATAACACCTACGGACAGATCCGTTGCGGTGAGAATCTGGGACATATTTACCAGGCCATCCGGCGTGACAGTGATGCCATAGCCGTTTTTCAGGCGGCACTCGATAAACAGGAAGAGGAGGGGGAGAAACTGACATTCAGTATTCGTCTGGTTTCATACCAACTGGAATCTCTTCTGCGTATCAATAAACTGGACAGTGCGGAAGTGTTGCTTACCAGGTATAAGGATTTGCTGGACAGGCAGGACAAGGTGAACAAGATCACCGGCTCGATCTATCCGGTAGATCGTTACCGTTGGATCATGCACTCTTTTTATGCCGAACTTTATCTGAAAAGGAAAGAGATGGAAAAGGCGAAGAAGTCTATTGCCTGTGCAGCTTCCTATGTCGGTAAAGAAACGATAAGTAATGACTATGCCGTGTTCGCCTATTTGTATATACAGGCACGTTATAATAAAGAGACCGGTAATTATGCCGCAGCACTAACTTATATCAATGAATTGCTGAAAAGCTGGAAAACGCCTGATTGCCTGCAACTGAAAGCAGATATCTTATCGGAATCGGGAGACGCCCAAAGTGCGATCCTAGCCTATAAAGATGTTATCTCGGAGACATCCAAAATCAATAATGAAGCCTTTACCCGTCAGATCAACCAGCTCAGAACGCTGTATGATCTGAATGACAAGGAAATGCAGAAAAAAGAATTGGAGATCAGTCAGATGAATGTGAATATAAAAGAGCATCAGTTGATCATCTCCATGTCGGTCTCCGTTATTCTATTGTTGATTTTATATATCCTTTATTTCTCTCTGCGCCGTACCCGACGTTTAAAAAATGAATTGCAGAAAGAGAAGGAGGCATTGGTCGAATCGGAAAAGAATCTGCGTGTAGCGAAAGATAAAGCGGAAGAGGCTAGTCTGGCGAAAACAACCTTTATTGCCAATATTAGCCATGAAGTACGTACTCCCCTGAATGCAATTGTCGGTTTTGCCAGCCTATTATCCGATCCGGCCTGCACTGAGGATGAAAAGACTGAGTTCTCTTCTATTATCAGTAATAACACTGAATTGTTGCTGAACCTGGTGAACGATGTCTTATGCCTTTCGCAGATCGAGGCCGGGAACCTGAGTTTTACAATTCGTACGGTCGAACTGGTCGATTGTTGCCGAAACGCTATGGATACGATCCGGCACCGGATTGTTGATGGTGTTTCACTTACCTTTACTCCGGAAACACCTTCTTTCCTGTTAAACACAGACCCGTTGCGGTTGCAACAATTATTGGTGAATTTGTTGGTGAATGCCGCAAAATTCACGGAAGCAGGAGAAATAAACCTTTCATTCCACATCGATAGTAAGGAAAACAAGGTTGATATAATCGTTACAGATACCGGTTGTGGCATACCACAGGATAAAATTACACAGATATTTAAACGCTTTGAAAAGGTGGACGAGTATAAACAAGGTACCGGTCTGGGACTTTCTATTTGCCAGGCTATCGCCAATGCGCTGGGAGGGACAATCCGGGTGGATTCGGCTTATACGCAGGGTGCCCGGTTTATTTTTACCCATCCTTGCTGATGGAGTATCGTCCGATTACCGGTGGAGTGTTTTGTGAATTATTGAAAATCAACAGGACTTTCGTTAAATAACATTGAAAAAAGACATTCGTTACAGATATTTATTTGTAAGTTTGCCAGACACGGAGGGAAATATGCATGAAGACGAATAGTCTGTATATATATAGGGGAATAAAGTTCGCATGTGTTGTTGTCATTTTACTATACGCTGTATCCGTTTCTTCTCAGAATGAAAAGAGAAGAGATCGTACGGATAGTCTGTCTAGTATATTGCAAGAAATAAAGACGCCTGGCGAGAAACTGGTTCTTTTGAGAGAACAGGTCGCTATGAACCGGCAGCAGAAGGTCGAAGCACTTTTGGATAAGGAGATAGTAGACATAGCCATGCAGCTTGACTCTTTTCAGATAGCTTATAATACAATGGCGGAATTGAGTCGTTACTATTATAACCGGGATATGCGGGATAGCATGATTTATTGGTATGCCATGATCGATACGATTTCCCGGCAGCGTAAAGAATGTCCCGATGCCTTGTTCACTGCCGGTAGTCTGGTATGCCAGGATTATCTGTGGGCAGAGGATTATGAACTGGCGATGAACGAAGCTATCCGGCAAATCAACCGGGCAGACAGGGAATCACAGACATATGGACAGGCAAGAGGTAATTACAATTTGGCTTTGATCTATCAGGTCGTAGGACAGGACAGTAATGCCGTAGTCGCTTTCCGCAAAGGGTTGGGTTGGCTGGACAAGAATGTGGGCATGCAGATGTTGGAATTACAATTCCTGTCGGACATGGTTGTTTCGACTCTCCGGCTCAACCAGTTGGATGATTCGGAGGAACTGTTGATACGTTATGAAAACTTATTGGATACGATAGAACAGGATTATAAGAAGAAAAATTATGTTTTTCCCGCTCTTTATTACAGATGCTTGCTTTATTCAAAATATTCTGATCTTTATACCCGTAGCGGTCAATTAATGAAAGCGCATGATTATCTGGAAAAGGCTTCCGTTTTTATCAGCGATTCACTGAGTGGCTTCGTGAAATATGCTTATTACCAGTCTGAAGCCCTTTATTATGTGAAAGCGGGTAATAAGCAGAAAGCATTATCTGCCATCGATAAAGCATTGGCTTTGGAAGACGACCTGGATATGATGAACTTGAAAATGCAGCTTCTTCGTGATTGTGGGCAGTATCAGGAGGCTATCCGGGTATATAAAAAGATGCTCAAAATGAATGCTTCCATCAATAATGAAGCATTCAACCGCCAGATCACTCAGCTTCGTTTCCTGAACGATTTGAACGATAGTGAGAAACAGCTCCGTGAACTAGCTTATCAAAATACACAGATAGCAGCCAAACAGCGCCAGTTGATCCATATTCTGGGAACGGTCTTTGTTCTGTTGATCCTGTTTTTGGTATTGTACCATTTCTATAGCCGGACGCGCCGTCTGAAAAATGAACTGTTGTCCGAAAAAGATTCATTGCTTGAGTCTGAACGGCAACTGCGTCTGATGAAGGAGAAGGCTGTGGAGGCAAATCGCCTGAAAACTATTTTCCTTTCGAATATCAGCCATGAGATACGTACGCCTTTGAATGCGATTGTCGGTTTCTCCGAATTACTGGTAGATAACTCTTTCGGGGAAGAAGATAAGGTAGCTTTCGCATCGACGATCAACCATAGCTCGGAGTTATTGATGAACCTGATAAACGATGTACTCGAACTGTCTCGCCTGGAATCCGGAAATTATAGTTTCACGATCAGGGAATGGGATGCCGTGATACTGTGTCATGAGATACTGTCGGGTTTTGAAACCATGCCTCGGCCGGAAGTGAAACTGACTTTCACGCCTCCGGTCGATTCTTTCCTGATGAATACCGACCGGTTCCGTATGCACCAGCTACTGAAGCATCTCCTGTCCAATGCGATCAAGTTTACCCATAAAGGAGAAGTGAATCTGACTTTCGAGGTGGATACGGAAAATGATGTTGTCCGCTTTATCGTGACCGATACCGGTTGCGGTATCCCTATCGATATGCACATTCAAATATTCGAACGTTTTGAGAAACTGAATGAATTTGAACAGGGCACAGGTTTAGGACTGCCTATCTGCCGACTAGTGGCTGTGCATCTGGGTGGTTCATTATATATCGATTCAACTTATACGGAGGGAGCTCGTTTTGTTTTTATTCATCCCTGTAATTTGCAGATCACAAAAGAGCCTACATCTAATTGAACAGAGAATGAAAGATAAGAATGGATATCGGAATAAAAGTTTGTTAGCTATGCTGTTTTTGTGTGGCCTGTTGTTATTGTCTCTGTCTGTGGGAGCTTCGGATGATCAGGTTGCACATGAAACGGATAGTATGCGATCCGTTTTATCGCAGAGTACCGATGCAAGAGTAATCATTCCTGTTCTGCTTCGACTGGCCGATTTGAATGAACAAAAAGAAGAAAGTGTTGTATGGCTTGAACGCTGTTATCAGGAAGCGGTCCGGATAGATTCTGTCCCTGCCATCTATATGACATTGCTGAAGTTATCACAATATTATTACAATGATAATAACCGGGATAGCCTGCTCTATTGGGGAACCAAGATCGACTCGGTTAGCAAGAGACACAATGAATACCCTAATGTGTTGTTTGATTTCAAAAGCTTTTCGTGCCAGACATTGTTGTGGGCCCGCGATTATGAAATGGCTCTGAATGAGGCGAAGAACGAATACCGTCTGGCAAGTGAACTCAAACATTCGTATGGCCTGCTTCGTTGTACGGAAAGCCTGGGATTGATTTATCAGGCAATCCGGCGTGACAGCGATGCCATAGTCGCTTTTCAGGAAGGTCTCGACTTAAATGAAAAAGTGAATTGTCCGGAGATGGTAAAAGCAGAAACAAAAGTACGCCTGAGTTCTTATCAATCTGAATGTGCGATCCGTGTATCTCCTCCTGAACAGACGGAAGAGATACTTGCTCATTATAAGAAAGCGATCGAAGCGATCGGTGAGGTGAGTGAACGTACCGGGGCAGTGTATAAAATAGGAAGAGACTACTGGCTCCTTTATTGTTTTTATGCAGATTTCTATATCCGGGAACATCAGCCGGACAAGGCGAAGCGGGCATTGAGCGAGGCGGCAAAATATGTCGGGAATAATCTGACGGAGGACGATTACGTGCTGAATACTTATCTGGCAGCCCAGGCCCATTATTATAAAGAGATCGGAGATCTGCCTATGGCTATAAAATTGATCGACAAGGTGTTCGAGACGGAATGTATCATTGCCGACCTGCAGTTCAAAGCGGATATCCTTCAGGAGGAAGGTAAATTGAAAGAAGCATTGGTTTTATATGATAAATTGTACGGAATGGTATCGGAACGGAATAAGGAAACTTTCTTCCGTCAGATTAACCAGCTCCGGACGTTACACGAGTTGAACGGGCAGGAGGAACAAAAACATGAAATGAAAGTAAATAACGATCGTATGGAACAGAAACAGCATCTACTCCTGTTCTTTACGGTTGTAGCATTCCTTTTATTAATTCTTATATATATACTTTTCAGGTATTATCAACGTGCCCGCCGCCTGAAGAACGAATTACTGGTAGAAAAACAAAACCTGCTGGAATCGCAGAATAATCTGAAATGTGAGAAAGTGAAAGCAGAGGAAGCCAGCCGCATGAAAAGTGCTTTTGTTGCGAATATGAGTCATGAGATCCGTACGCCTTTGAATGCTATTGTCGGTTTCTCTGGCTTGCTGGTCGATGAATCGGCTGATCTGGAAGAACGTGGGGAGTATGCTTCTGTGGTCCATAATAACACCGAACAGTTACTGAACCTGGTAAATGGTGTACTGGACCTGTCGCGGATGGAAACAGGCGACCTGAATTTTAAATTTGGTGACTACTCATTACAGGAGTGTTGCCAGAGTGCCCTGGATAGTATCCGTCACAGGGTTCCGGAAGGAGTAAAGCTTACTTTTACTCCGGATACTGTTCCGGTTATCCTGCATACCGATACCTTACGTTTGCAACAGATCCTGACAAACCTGCTTACCAACTCGACTAAATTCACGAGTGAAGGTGAAATAAATCTGTCGTATAAAGTAGATAAAGAAGGAAAGCTGGTACGTATTGCCGTAACCGATACCGGCTGTGGTATCCCGAAGGAGAAACAGGCTGCCGTATTCCGGCGTTTCGAAAAACTGGACGACTATAAAGCTGGTGCCGGTCTGGGACTATCGATCTGTACCCTGATCGCAGACCGCTTGGGAGGAGTTCTTTCCATCGATCCGGATTATGAGGAAGGTGCACGTTTCATCTTTACTCATCCTTACGATATGCCTTCCTGAATTTATAATCGAGGAACAGGAGTATAAGCGTCAGTATGCCGATATAGAAATAGAAACTGAAGGCAGAGATATCGATCTTCGGCCATGCCATTGGCGTCATTGTTGTTTCTGGCATTCCTATATAATAAAGAATAGCAGCGACAGCCATCCCCAGCATCCCCAGCGAAGCAGCAATAACGGCTGCCAGCCCGAGACGTTCGTTACGCTTTCTGACTTTGATCGTTTCACGGGCAATCTGTTGCATAACGTTCAGACGGAACGAAGCCGGCAACTCTTCTTCCGGCATTTGCCTGAACAGATTTTCCAGTATATCCGGGTTCTTTTTAGTATCATCCATATTTATTTCTCCTCCATTCCTTTGATTAATACAAATAACTTTTTCCGTATCCGGTGCAGCTTCACTTTGATGTTGGATGCACTGAAACCGGTAATGACCGTTAATTCGTCCACTGTCTTTTCCTTCATATAAAAGAGCAGGATCAATGCTCTTTCATCCGGTGGAAGCAGGGCTAGGGCTGCATCCAGTTTGTCGAGTTGCTCGGCCACGGATGTATTCTCTAGCAGTTCACCGACTGCTTCTTCCGATGCGTTGCTGATCTGTGACTCTTCGATGGCAACGAATTCCTGCTTCTTCTTACGCAATTCCGATATGGCCGTATTGTAAGCAATACGGTATATCCAGGTGGAGAAGCTGCAGTCGGCCTTGAACGACGGCAAGTTACGAAATACTTTCATAAATACATCCTGCGCCAGTTCTTCCGCGTCTTCCTTGCTACCAACCATTTTAAGGATTAACGAATGAACCGGACGGCTGTATTTATCCAGAAGGCAGGCAAAACAACCTGTATCTCCCGCTACTATTCTTTCTATATAATATGCGTCGCTATACAACTCCATCCTACCTTATGGACGCAAGTTCGGCAATTTGGTTACAACTTGCAACAATAAAAATATTAAATAGATTATTTATGCATTCGTTTTCTTTTATAATTTGTCACTTATCAGCCGGATAGGAGCAGAGAATATACAATGACGAAGTAGTCTGAAAACAGGTATATTGTATGGTAAATACTACTTATTCCTAATCTAAACTTCCTTATCTTCTATCTTTTTGACCCAGGTGATAGACGTATTCGACCCGGGTCAAAAACCTATTCGACCTGGGTGGAAAAATTGGTTGACCCAGGTCAAAAGTATAAAAGGTAAGTTGTTTTATATTAGAAGGCAATTATTTTGTGATTAGAAAACTATTGTCTTGCGGATAAAAAGTCTATACTTGGTGTTTTTGTCTCTGCAGGCTGTAACCTTTTCTGAGATACTGCGTCAAACTAATAAACGAGATTAATTAACAACTAAAAAATTACAGTTATGATGGATTTTATAATGGTTCCGCTGATCGTCGGAATAGTTTGTGCAGGTATTTACGGTTTATTTGAATTGTTTGTACGTAAAAAAGAACGGTTGGCTATTATTGAGAAGATCGGGGATAAACTGGAACCTTCAGCTTTCGATGCTAAAATAGGTTTACCTCGTTTGAGTACTAATTTCTCTTTCAGTTCTTTGAAAGCCGGATGTTTACTGGCCGGTATCGGATTGGGATTGCTGGTCGGATTTATTATCTCTGTGTCGCTTACGGATTTTAATCTTGATAATTGGGGACGGCGCGAATTAATCAGTACGGTATATGGCGCATCGGTTTTGTTGTTTGGTGGAATCGGACTGATTGTTGCTTTTATTATTGAATTGAAACTATCAAAAGAGAAAAATAAATAGTTTGGAGAGTTGTGTGTTAGATAAGGGTGGGGTTATACTTTCACCCTTATTTTTTTGTCTATTATGCTATATTACTTACTTTTGATAAATTATTAATCCTTTGATCCGACTGGTTATGAAGACTAAACTATTTTTTTCCCTGATGATTTGCCTCTGTCTTTCCTGTGCAAAGCAAAATCGTATCATCGATTATCCGGTGATAGATAATAAGAATACAACGACGATGGAACTTTATCGGGTGGAACTGACGGATACGGCAACCATTCTCCATGCAGAAATGTATAACCGACCCAACTATTGGGTGCGTCTTTCCTCTGGTGCTTGTCTGGAAGGTCTGACTTCGGGGAAGAAATATAAATTGCTGGGATCCACCGATTTTGAGTTGGATAAAGAAGTCTATATGCCTGAGTCCGGTAACAGTCCGGCTACCTTGTTATTTGAACCGGTTGATCCGAATGAAGAAGCGGTCAGTTTTATTGAAGGACCGGAAAAAGGGGATTTCCGTATCGAAGGAATACATCTGAAAAAACAACCTGTTACGCCCGGAACATTTGAATGTGTTTTGGAGGGTGAAGTAATAGACCGTCCTCAGAGTTCCCGCCTGACGTTGATACGTGCCGGAAAAGATATACGTACGACCCCGTTTATCTCTATTCCTGTCAGAGACGGTAAATTCAATTATACATTGACTGCCGATGAAAATGAGATGTATGAACTGGTGTTCTGGGATGAACAAATGAACGGAGCCTGGCGTCCGACCTATTTCATTTCGGAAAAAGGAACTTTGCATTTCACACATTATCCTATGGAACATCGTCCGCACAGTGTTCTACAGGCAGACGGTGCTTTGAATAAGGAAGAGATACGCATGCAGGAGGAAATGGAAAAGCTTTATCCGGTAACGCAACTGGAGAAGGAGAGGGATGTGCTGGAAAAAGAAGAACGTTATTCTTCGAAGGAAATGTATGATTTGCAGAAGAGGATGTCGGTAGCAAAAACGGATGAAGATAGAAATAAATTATATGCTGAATATGAACGTCTACGTGATGCCGGTAAGGAATATTCGGAAGAAGGCCTTGCTCTGAATAAAAGATTCAAAGAGTATTTTGATGGTATTCGGCAATGGAAGCTTGATTATGTAAAGAAAGAACCGACGCTGAACGGTTTATGTCTTTTAAAGCAAATGCTCGATAATGCCGTGATGATGGCACGTTATTATCCGGGTAAAGAAGAATTTCCGGCTTATCCGGAGATATTCGAGCGTAATTATAAGGAGAAGTTCGCTTCTCATCCTTATGTGAAGGATATGGAACGAATCATAGCCAGTATGAATGTGAAAGTAGGCGGTTCTTATATCGACTTTACAGCTCCCGATCTGGAAGGGAATATGGTAAAGCTTTCCGACCAGATAAAAGGAAAAGTCGCTTTGATCGATTTATGGGCCTCCTGGTGTGGACCATGCCGCCGGTTGTCGTCCAGTATGATACCGGTTTACGAAACGTTCAAGGATAAAGGATTTACTGTTGTCGGTATTGCTCGTGAAAATAATAATACGGATGCCATGAAGAAGGCGATCGAGCAGGATAAATACCCCTGGTTGAATCTGGTAGAACTGAATGATAAAGGAAATATCTGGGAAATGTATGGTGCCGGTAACAGCGGAGGCTGTACGTATCTGGTAGATAAGGATGGAAAGATATTAGCCATCCATCCTTCTGCCGAAGAAGTGACTAAGATCCTGACTGAGAAATTGCTTTGATCATAATACGTACTTCTTTTTCCGGATGAGAGATGATCGAAAGGTCGTGATGGTTCGGAAAAAGAAGTTCCAGTTTGTCATAGGTGCTTTGCAGGCCATATCCGGGAATGAATCCGGATTTGAAAGGAGTTCCGGAATCTTTTATTGAGATGATGAGCCGGTCACTTTCTTTTCTTATGTCGATTCGTATCCGGATTGAGTTTGCTTGTTCGTTCCAGCCATACTTAATGCAGTTTTCAACGAGTGGCTGAAGCAACATTCTGGGGATTAGTTCTTTTTCGCATTCAGGATCGTATTTTATTTTGTAATCGAGCTGGTTCCCAAAGCGTATTTTCTCTATATCCAGATAGGTGTTTATCATTTCGGTCTCTTCGACGACAGAGGTTAGATTCGTTTGTTCTTTATTAATGCTGTATCTGAAAAAACGTGAGAGGGCCAATGCCATTTGCCTGGTTTTTTCACCGTCAATAAGGGCAAGTCCGGCGATCGTATTAAGTGAGTTGTATAGGAAGTGAGGATTTATTTTGGCATGAAGTGCCTCCAGTTGAGCTTGGATCAATTCTTTTTCCAAAAGTGTTTCTTTTATTTTACGTTGTTTTTTATATTCGGCTTTTTCCAGCAGGTAGGTATAGAAGTATTTGGATGCGATCAATATGCAGGAAAAGATAACAGATGTTTCCAGCATATCATCATAATATCCGGGTATAAAACTAAAACTTCCGTCCGGGAATTTTTCTGTAATGAGTTTGGTGATCCGGAAATTACCGGCAAGAGCGACAACAGTCAATGTTCCCATAATCGAGCCACAGGTAAGTAAGATCTCAAGGATTATTCGCCACTCTTTGCTGATCCGGTATAATTGATCTGTGATAAGGTGAAAAAGAAGATAGGAGAAAAACAGTGAGACGATTAGCTTTACGGAAACAGGATCATTGAATTTTCCCGTGAATATCATTATTCCCCCTAACAGGATCAGTATAAAACTGACCCTATTGATCCATTTGTTGGAAATGAATTTGTGAAGTATGAAAGAGATGAAAGGATAAGCGATAATAGCGGTTGTTATTATAAATCCTACACCTCCAATATAGTAACTCATTGATAATTCGTTATTCATGACTGACTTGTTTTAATTGTTCAATGACTTTTTCAAGATCGTCCGGAGCTGCTGCCTTTTCTATGACTACCTTTCCGTCTTTCCCGATGATTATAAATTGTGGAATGGATAGCATTCCGTTATTTCCCAGTGATGTATAAAAAGACTTGGCAAGTGTCGTACCGGCATGCAGATGGTATCCTTCCAAATTGTAATAGTGAACCATCTTCTCCCATTTTTCCCGGTTTTCAGGTCTGTCTATCGAGATATACAGATAAATGATATCCATATCTTTTGTCTTTTCTTTCATCGCTTTTCCATAGGAGAACATTTTTTGGCACGGACCGCACCAGGTTGCCCATAAATCGACATAAACGACTTTGCCGATAAAAGGATGTACGGCTTCTTCCAGATTTTGAGCTGTGGAATCTGTAGGAAGAAAGATTATATGGTTGGTAGCTTCCGGGGTATGGTGGAATTGTCTGACCTTGTCGACTTCCGGAGATAATATGTCGATGAACTTACTTTGCGGATAGACAGAACAAAACTGGTCATAAAGTGCTGGAATGTCTTTGCTGAAATCTTTTTGGAAAATATCATAGTAGATCAGTTTGGCCCAGGCATTTTCCAGATTATTCCCTGTTATCTTCTTTTTATATTCATTAAAAAGGAATGTGTTGATCTTGTCCCTGTCAATTTCTTGTGGGGAATGTTTTTCTATAATGAAATAATTAATGGTTGTGTTCATATATAACATTCGTTCGTACTGTGAATAACAAAGTGCCTCTTCCTTTTGAAAGTCAAAAGAAAGTTGTTCTTTTGTCTCTCTGATCCATTCGTCCGTTATTTTTTTCTTATTGTAAAGGTTTAATATTTTGTTGTAATACAAATTGGTAAATATACAGTCGATAATGTAACTTTGATTGTGAATGAAATCGGCAGATACATTTTTCTTTTTCAGGAAAGTCATAAGATCCGCTCGTTTTTCGTTACTCTTCTGTTTGAATTCGCTTAAAGAATCGATGGTGTCCAGTTCATGTTGTCTGGTATATGAAATACTGTGACAATATTCTTCAATCTTTTGTATTTTCTGCAGGCATTCGTTGTAAACTGCATTGGTTCCGCTGAAGACCGCCTGGTTGTTTTGAATCCGGATAGTGTCACGGCTCTCTTTTGTCAGATAGGCGCGGATCAATAGACGCTCTTCTGTTAATATATTGAGTGTGACAGGACTTTGTATGGGAAGATTGATCCGGAATATACCCTCAGGAGTTGCCTGTGTGGTTTGGTATAACGTATAAAAAGAAAAATGTTCGCTATCGGCTAATTGATAGCTGATCTCTTTGTTCTCTTTTTCCGGGATGACAACGAGGGATGCTTGCTGGCCTTTTAGCTGAAATACGACTAGAAGACTGAATAAAATGTAACAGAGTCTTTTCATTGTTTTGTTCATTAAATTAATACTATGGCAAATCTAGTTGTCTTTACATTTCATTGAAAGCAAAATTCATTGAACCTGAAAAAAGGAAGACTCAAGCTGTATTATCGGTTCATATTATAAATCGAGTGCTTCCCGGATAGTCGTTATGTAGCTGGTGCCGGTTGTTATATGTGTGTGCGGTTTGTCGGCCATGACCAGAATCAGGCGGTTGTTGAAGTATTTATGTATCTCCTCGATCCGGTCTTTATTGACAATATATGATTTCTGCACACGTAGGAAGGATTCGGGAAGGCGTTCTTCCAATTGTCCGAGGTTGAGGTCGGATATATATTCTTTACCATTGTCCGTAAATAAAGAAACATAACCTCCTGCAGCTTTACAGAATATAATATCGGTGCACCGAACCAGTATGATTTTGGATTGAGTATGGATAGGAATGGCGCTTGCTTTCTTTTGGCTTTTTTGAAACTGTTCGAATAGATGATTTAATTCTGTATAATTGATCGTGGATGGTTTCTGGTGTAGTCGTTTTAACTTTTGAATGCAGTGTTCGAATCGCTTCTCTTCTATGGGTTTTAACAGATAGTCGATCGAGTTTTCGTTAAAAGCCTGGATAGCATATTGGTCGTATGCAGTGGAAAAAATCACATAAGGTTGAAAAGAGAGTTGTTCGAGTACCTTAAACCCGTTCATATCCGGCATTTTGATATCCAAAAAGAGAAGTTCGGGTCTGACTTTCTCACATAATGAAATCGCTTCTTTACCTGAAAAGGCATCCCCTACGACTTGAATCGTGTCTGCATGTTTTTTGAGCAGTTCCTTTAGTGCATAATGCGCTGCCGGTTCATCATCAATCAATAGAGTGGTAAAAGGCATATCGGGGCTAGTTGGAATATTCCCGGGATATGATCGCCGGGAATATTTGATATTTTATAAATAGATTTCTCCAAAGAACTCCGGACGATGGAAATCCGGCGTAGGAACGTTTATCGGACTCCAGCTTACGAAATGCGGGAATTCCGTATCGTCGGCGCATTTATAGAAGTTACCCAGGATTTTTTCCGGCAGGTTCTCAGGATCGAGACCCATTAGCTGGAATGGGATAGCGACTACCAATTCCCAGGAATATACGCCTTTCTTTTCTGCAAAAGGCCTATGTTCCAGTGTGGAATACCTACGGATGGTGGCATACTCGTCCGAGTTCAGCGATCTCTTGATATCGCGTGACTGGCGGCGTGCCGCATCGCAGGTGCCGATACAGTTAAATTCAAAATTCATGTAGTTGTGATTTTCTTCGGTTTTCATAAAAAACTCTACACAACTATCTGTATAAACTGGTGACCCGTCTGCGCTATGCACAGCTTTCAGGGAATTTCCTTTCACGAAATAACGAATGTATAAATTCGTGTCTGTTCGTGCTATATCAAAGGCAACAATTGGTTTGTAAGGGTACTCTTCCCAATTGATCACATCAATATACTCTCGCTGGGCTTTGCTCTCCAGCAGATATCCTGCGGATGATAGATCCAGTACATCCAGCGTTACTAAATACGGTACTTTAAGCTTCTTCATGTTAATTATAGATTTGGAGCAACGGCAAATGGAAATATGAGGTAAGGAGCACAGATAATACTCCTACAATAGCCAAAACAATGATGACTGTCCCTACAATCCGATTCAATAACCATATTCCTCGTACATTAAACCATTTTTTTAATTTGGCAACTATATATGTGATACCGAACCACCACAAAACGGCACCTATACCAATGCATGCAATCCCTCCCAATAACATCCAAACAGAATGATCTGGTAACACAAACCCAAAACGTGCAAACAAGCCAATATATAGAAGCACGATTAAAACGTTGCTAAAGGTAAGAAGAAAAGCTGTAATAAAATCCTGTGTGAACGATAACTTTTTTTCACGTTGCTTTTTTAAGTTTTTTACAGGATTGGATTGGTATATATAGTAACCGAAAAGTCCGAGAACGATGCTTCCCATCAGTTGGAGCGGTGCCTGATTGGCTTCGACGAAGTTGACAACAACTCCCATTCCCAGGCAGGTAAGAGCGGCATATATGACATCCGATAAAGCTGCTCCCAGGCCGGTAACGAACCCGTGCCAACGTCCTTTATTTAATGTTCTTTGTATACACAGCATACCGATCGGACCCATAGGGGCTGATACAAGTACGCCTATCACAATTCCTTTACTAATAAGTCCCAGCATTCTCTTTTATTTTCTGCCCAATTGCCCACAAAGATAGTGTCTATTCCCTGATAAAAAAAGGTAAAAACATAAAAATGGTCTGGAACAAAAGTCCCAGACCGTTGATTTTTAATTCAAATAGGTTATTCAATTTATTTTGGTTTGACGGTGTTGTTACGAACACCTTTCAGAATTCCCTGCAACTGATAAACGACTTCCGGACGTTTTTCTGACAGATTCTCTTGTTCGCCTACCTGGGTCATATCGTATAACTGAGGTGTTTTGGAATAACCTGTCTCGATCTTGGGTCCCCAGGGTACCATTTTCGGTCCGTCGCTAGTCTCGATATACTTCCAGTCTTTTGTGCGGACCGATAGCGTATGGTCGGAAGCCTGTTCGATCACCCATGGACGGTCGGCATTGTCTGTGCCCAGTAAGGTTCCCAGGTAATTGTAACTGTCGGGGGCAGCACCTTTGGGAAGAACAGATCCTGTCAATGCTGCCAGTGAAGCGAACCAGTCGACTTGTGACATTAAAGCATCGGATACTTTTCCTTTTTTTATTTCTTTCGGCCAGCTGATGATGGCGGGAATACGTGTTCCTGCTTCGAACGCACTGTATTTTCCTCCGCGTAACGGGCCGCCCGGTTTGTGATCACCCAGCAGTTCTTCTGCCTGGTCTGCATAACCGTCATCCACTACCGGACCATTGTCGCTGGAGAGGATGATCAATGTATTTTCTCTTAATCCCAATCTTTCCAGTTCGTCCAGTATCTGTCCGACACTCCAGTCGAACTGCACGATCGCATCTCCTCTGAGTCCCATCGGGTTTTTCCCTCTGAAACGTTCGTGAGGAAAACGGGGAACGTGCACGTCGTTTGTGGCGAAGTACATAAAGAAAGGTTTGTCCTTGTTTGCCTTGATAAAGTCGAGGGCATGTGTCGTGATGGAGTCTGCCAGGTTTTCATCTTTCCACAAAGCCTTGCCGCCACCTTTCATATAACCGATACGTCCGATACCATTGACGATTGCCATGTCGTGGCCGTGGCTGTGTTTCAGATTATACAGCAGTTCCGGATGGTCTTTACCCAACGGTTCGCCTTCAAAAGGTTTCTGATAACTGACTTCGATAGGTGCCGACGGGTCGTAGTTGGCTACTTTACCGTTTTCAATGAAGACACAGGGTACACGGTCGGCTGTGGCGGCCATGATATAGGAATAATCGAATCCGAGATCTGCCAACGCTGCGGGCAGAGGTGCATTCCAGTCCTGTTCGCCTGTTTTATCACCCAGTCCCAGATGCCATTTGCCTAAAGCTGCGGTTGTATACCCTGCACTTTTGAACATGTCCGCGATGGTATATCTTTCCGGGCGGATGATCATTCCGGCATTTCCTGCAGCAATATCTGTTCCCGGCCTGCGCCATGCATACTCTCCGGTAAGCAGTGAATAACGGGATGGTGTGCTGGTCGCTGCTGTTGCGTGGGTATTCGTAAAGCGAATGCCGCTGTTAGCCAGTTTGTTGACGTTGGGTGTCTGTACTCGTGTTGCACCGTAACATTCCAGGTCGCCATAACCCAGGTCGTCGGCATAAATGAAAATGACATTCGGCGTTTGCGTCTCTTTTGCCTTTTGAGCATGGGAGGTGGTCGGGGAAACAAGGAATGCTCCCAGTCCGAAACCGATTAGTACGTTTGATTTCATGATATTTTTAGTTTATATTAGTTTATGATAGTTCGGGAGTTAAAGGTCTGCATTTTTTTTCTAGTAGCCTTGTTTTATACCGTGTTTTTAACGGATATTGTCTACTTTTTTAAAATGGCAGAGCTTATTTCGTATTGAATTTTAGGATGATGAATCCTGGGGTCATTGTATCGTTCTCCATATTCTTTTAAGTTGGAGGCTAATTGGGAAACGATCTCTTTATAAGCCGGGTCAAAATAACAATTAAACAATTCGTCCGGGTCTTTTTTTAGATCGGTCAGCCAGGGAACATCTGAACTATATTCCGAATAAGTTAGTTTATAATCAGGTGTTACGGCAGATATCCACATAGTACGTTTGGCTGTAGCCGATTCATCCCAATCACTTTTTAATTTAGGTGTTGTAGCTCTCATAAAAACAATATCATTGTATTTTTCAGGGAGTTTATTACCTTTCCATAATGGGGACAAGTCCCGGCCGTCATATTGGCCGGAAGGCTGGATCTGGCAAAAACTAAGTAGAGAAGGAGTAAAATCAACTACGGACATAACATTATCGACTCTGATCCCTTGTCGCATTCCCACCGGGTAACTGATAATGAACGGGACACGGGCTGAATCGTCTAATGGGACACCTTTGTTGATCAATCCGTGTTGCCGACACAAGTCTCCGTGATCAGATGTGAAAACAATAATTGTATTATCAAGAACACCTTTCTCTTTTAGAGTACTTAATATTCGTCCTATATTATCGTCAATGCATTTAATCATGCCGAAGTATTGCGCCATATCTTCGGGCTGGTCTGCCGGGAGATTATCCCCGTGTGACCATGCAGGTCGACTGGTTGTATCGGCGGTAGCAGTTACTGGTTCCTTGAACTTTATGTGACTGTACTTCGTGTCGTAGGGCGGTCTTACAAGATTCGCACTATGCGGATCCGGAAAACAAATCATGCAACAGAACGGCCCGTCTTTTTGTTGGTTTATGAAATCAATGGCCCGTGTAGCAATAAAGTCAGTAGTGAATGTCTTTTCGTCTGTTGTTTTCACATCTGCATTTGTTCTGAACACGGGTCCTTCTTCCGCTTCTTCTATCTTTTTCCAATGGCCACGATTATACATATAAAAATTGTCGGAAAAGCCGAAGTCACGTTTGGGATGCCATTCCGGTCTTCCTTTTCCATTGAGATGTAATTTCCCGAAGTACCCGGTTGCGTAGCCGTTATCCCGTAAGGATTCTCCAAAGGTGGCTGTCTTTTCAGACAGGACCATGTCGTTTGTCCATACTCCGTTGTTCTGTGGATAAAATCCGGTCATGAAAGAGGCCCGACTGGGGGAACTAACTGGGGTTGTGGCATAGCAGCGTGTAAATAATACTCCACGGTGTGCCAGATAATCTATATTGGGTGTTTCCACAATGGCTTCTTCTCCCCATGGGAAAGCTTGTTCATTTTGCAGGCATTCCCGATAACAACTTAAAGTACGAAAGTTCTGTTCATCTGTATGAATGATGACAATGTTGGGTTGCTGTGTTTGGGAATAACTTCCGGAAGCAACAATAGATAATAATGATACAGGCAGGATTACTTTATTTATTTTATGATTCATGATATGGTTGTTCAGGTAATATTTAATCAAAAGCGGAAAAGAAAACAGAGATACCGGAATTATAAGTAACCGGTATCTCTGTAAAGTTATTTAACCGACTATCTCAAGTTGGGATTGATATTCTTTTCAGATAGTGGAATAGGCCAACGTTCTTGTCCGGCTTTAAAATTACGTTTGTCAACGTACCAGCGGTTATACGGATCAGGCTGTCCATCTTTCTTCTTCATTAACTCTTGATTGGAGATGTAAAATGGTGAACCATAAATATCCTGATTTAAGCGTTCTTCAGCGATTCCCCAGCGGAATAAATCCCAAAGGCGAAGTCCTTCAAAAGCAAATTCGATCATACGCTCTTTCTGAATAATTTTTAATAATTTATCCGGATTGGTTTCCGTTATCTTTGGCATACCTACGCGTCCCCGAACTGCGTTGATCGTTTGGTCAAGTAGAGTTTGGGTGATTGGTGTCCCGGCTTCCATCTCGGCTTCCAGGTACATCATTAATACGTCAGCATAACGTGCTAAAGGAACATTGTTTCCATATTGGCTTTTATCCCCGTTCCAGCTTTCATCAAAGTATTTACGTAAAAGGAAACCTGTTTGAGTTGTTTGTCCCGGGCCGATCTTGTCGGCTGCCGTTGTTTCAGGATTGCAGCTGTAAACTGTTCCGCGGAAGGTCGAACCATCGTAAATAAGTGTATAATCCAAACGGGGATCACGATTTTCTCCAAAGTTGTTTTTGTTGAAACCTGGGTCATCATAGCTGAAAGGTGTTCCATCCAGAAAGTCATAGGCTTCAAATAGAATGCTGGATCCATTCACCAAACACCATCCTCCGTCTTTTATCGGATAAGCATGTTGAGGTAGTCCGTGTCCGGCTAAGTCATCGACAAACTGTGTCGCGAAAATATGTTCAGAGCTATTTATTGCACTGGGATAAAACAATTTCTGATAGTCGGTATCTAATTTGTTATCTCCCCAATCGATGATTTGCTTACATGCCACAGCAGCTTCCTTGTAATTTTTCGCAACCAGATGTGTCCGTGCCAAATAAACCAATGCAGCCTGTGCCGTTGCGCGTCCGCGTTCCGAGGATGGTAAATCTTTATGGCGGGGCAGGAGATTAGCAACTTCTGTTAATTCGTCAATTGCATATTGAAGAACCTCTGCACGCGTTGACTTTAAAACAGTATTGGCCTCATCCAACGTCAGGACTGTTTTAATTAGCGGAACATCATAGTAATAGGAAGCCAGGTAAAAATATTGTACTGCCCGGATAAAGCGAGCTTCCGCTTTCATACGTTCCATTTCCGGATTATCAGATTCGAGCGTATTGATTCCTTCAATGAATCGGGTACATGCACTGATACGGCGGTAAGGTTTCTGATACAAGTCTTTTACCCATCCGTTATTTTCATCGATTTGTCCGGATGTCAGTTTCCCGAGATTATTATTGAATCCGCGGCGGTCGTATCCCATATCGCTGACACCATCTATTAGTATTTTTGCACTATAGGCCCACCAATCGGAGGCATTGTAGTCTACTCCATAGGTGATACCTCCGCGGTATAAACCGATAAGTGCAAGTTTTGTATTTTCTTCTTTATCGAAGAAAGTATCTTCGCTGAAATTTGTCAGCGGATAACGGTCCAACTCGCAAGAGGTTAAAGATGCAATAGCAACCAAGACCATTATTGATTTCTTTATAATTGATTTCATACTTTTCAGAATTTAAGATTCAAACCAAATGTATAGTTTGCCAATACCGGATAGAATCGGTCATCGGCATTGATTTCCGGATCCCAACCATCCGGATAGCTATGGAATGTGAACGGGTTCTCTGTTGCTACATAGAAACGTACATTCTGGATGAAAGTGTTCTTTAAGATTGACTTGGGTAAAGTATATCCTAACTGAATGTTCTTTACACGTAGGTAAGAGGCGTTGCGAATCCAGAAATCAGATTGTTGCGTATTAATTCCAGTTGCATTTCCCAGGTTTGCTATACGTGGGTATTTCGGATAACGTGTCGGGTTTTCCGGATCGAAGGCTTCTTTCATCTGCCATTTTTGGATATTTCCTTCACTCCACAAAGCCCAGCCTGAAAAACCGTTTAGCAATCCGTTGACACCAGCTACTCCCTGTAAGAAGATGTTCAGGTCAAAACCTTTGTAAGCCGCATTTAATGAAAGACCGAATGTATATTTGGGTATTTTTGAACCTAGATAAACGCGGTCATAAGTCGCATCGACTTTTCCGTCGGGAACACCGTCGGGTCCTGAAATATCTTTGTATCGGATATCACCTGGTTTGGTATTGGCTTTATTTGCTCCCATGGCGGACTGGTCTGTGTGTGCAAAATAATCGTCTATATCCTGTTGGTTCAGAAATACTCCATCTGTCTGATATCCGTAGTACATATCGATTGGATAACCGATAAATAGATTGGAACCGTTACCTACCATTCCGTTTGCTTGTTCTACATTACCAAGTCCTAACGTTTCAACCTTATTTTTGATGATTGAGAAGTTGCCGTTGATACTATAGCTGAATTCACCTATATTATTTCTATGTCCTACTTCAAATTCCCAGCCCCGGTTGGAGGCTTCTCCGGTATTAACCTCACTCATTTGTAGTCCGAAAGCAGATGAGGCGCTTGCGTTTGGTTTGAATAAGATATCATAAGTATATCTGTAGAAGTAAGAAATATTGGCGGTCAGTAAACCATTCCAGAGCACAGATTCGAAACCACCGTCTATCGTACGGGTCGTTTCCCATTTAAGCCGTGGATCCGTATAGGTTTTCAAAGCGGCTCCCTGTTGTATCGTTCCTCCTAGTGGATAATTGAAGTCATTCCCTAATTCATAGACTGACTGATAAGCATAATTGCCAATATTATTATTCCCCAGAATACCGGCGGATGCTTTTAGTTTGAGGTTATTAATAAAGTTCAATTTCTCATTTTCTTTAAAAAAGTTTTCTTCTGAAATTCTCCAACCTATAGCGGCTGAAGGAAAAAATGCATAACGTGAATTTGAAGGAAAACGTGATGAACCGTCGTAACGCATTGTCACTTCACCTAGATAGCGTTCTGCATAGTTGTATTGTGCACGTCCGAAGAAAGACTGGATGACCCAGTCGTAACCTCCGCCTTTATTGGTCTGGTTATCCGGTGAACCTACTGTCAGGAACGGGTACTCATTGCTGGGGAAATTATCCCGACGGCCTTCCAGATCACGGGCCGATTCTTCTTCCCACGAATAGCCGGCCAGGATACCTAGATTATGTACTTTGTTGAACGTTTTTGAATAGTCAACTGTGGCCTGAAATGATTTATAGTCAGTGTTGGTATTCTTTTCTTCTAAATAAGAGGGACCTAAAACACTGGTGGCTCCGTTGATTGTGACGGGTAAAGTGGCACGGAACTTTTTGTCTTGTGCATTCGTGAAATTGTAAGCACCGATAGCGGAGAACTTCAACCCTTCTATCGGGGTATACTCCAGGCGTACATTCGAGTTGATTCTCATGGTCGGCTTTTCCTGGAATGATTCGGATGCCAGCCATGCTTTAGGTGTTCCGAAGTTTTTAACACCCGGCCCCCATGAACCATCGCTTAATACTGAAGGACGGAATCCTGGAAAACGTAATCCCTGACTGATCAGTGACATCATTCCGTAACCACCGTCTATGGCACCGGCTGTGCCTGGTTCTTTGGTTTGAGCTTTATCACCTCGTAAGCGAATAGTTAATTTCAGTTTGTCAGATAAATTGGACGTAAGATTGACACGGGCTGTGTAGCGTGAATAGTTGTTGCCCGGTACAATACCGTTCTGGCTTAAATAACCGAAAGATGCAAAATACTGGCTTCGGTCGTTGCCTCCGTTCAAAGACAAATCGTGTCCTGTTTGTAAACCGTTTCCGGAGAAAATGTCGTCTACGAATTTTTCATTGGCCCATAAGTCGGGCATACTTCCCGTACGCATAGCATTGATTTCCTCATCAGTGAAACGGGTAACTCCTTCAGCCTGATTCAGCAAGCGCGCGTAATCCCAACTGTCTACATACTTTGGAAGAGCGGTTGCCCGGTTAAAACCTACGTAACCATTATAGGAAACAGAGACTTTCGATTCTTTTCCCATTTTAGTTGTGACCAATACTACTCCATTTGCTGCGCGTGATCCGTAAATGGCGGCAGTTGATGCGTCTTTTAATATGGAAATACTTTCAATATCATTCGGGTTTATATCCGTCATATTTCCTGGTATTCCATCTATAAGGATTAGAGCATCGGCTTTTTTGGCATCATTGTCGCTACTGAAAGAGCCAACACCACGCACACGTATCGTTCCGGTATTCTCACCCGGACGTCCGCCCGCTTGTGTGATCGTAACACCTGGCATCTGGCCGGTAAGGGCTGAAACGACTGACGAAGTGGCACGGTTTTCCAGTTGTTTGGAATCAACAGAAGCGATAGAACCGATCACATTCACCTTTTTTGATGTACCATATCCAACAACCACAACTTCATCGAGTGCCTGCGAATCTTCGATAAGCTGGATTGAATAATTGTCTTTTCCGTCTACACGGATATCCTTGGATAAGTATCCAATGTAAGAAATTTGTAAAGTATTACCCAGAGAAGCCTCAATAGAAAATTTGCCTTCCAGATCGGTGATTGTTCCATTGGTTGTACCTTTCACAACAACGTTTGCACCAATAACAGGTAGACCGCTGGGATCAGTAATGATGCCCTGGATTTTCTGAGTGGACTGTTGTTTTTGCTGTAGCTGTACCGGAACAATAATAATATGTTTCTCTTCAATCCGATAGGTAAAACCACTGTTTTCTAATAGTTCTGTTATAACAGAAGACAGGATTTTAATGATAAAATCCTGATTGATAATTCTATTAACATTTAATTTTGTTTGATTATAAGCAATACTCAACCCTGTTTGTTTTTCAATATTTTCGAATACGCTTAACAGTGTCTTGTTTTTTGCAACAATTGATATTCGTTGGTTCTGTCCCCAACCAGAGTTAAATGTGAATAGGCTTAATAGTGTAAATATTAACAATTTACGTAATTTTAAGAGTCCGTATGTACTCTTATAGTAGTTTAATTTCATACTTTTGTACATTAAATCAATGAATACTAAATTTAAGATCTCTACAGTTTTAAATGGATTGTTGATTTCGGGGGTTGGAGAAGGTGTCGCAATTTTTTCCAGTCCCTTTTTTTTGTTATTTTACTCCTTTCTTTTTTAGTGAATAAATAGTTATTGTATCATCATCTGTTTCATAAGTTAATCCATTGACAGTCATTGTCAGAATTTTCATGACCGTATCAATGTCTTCATTCTGGCGGAATTTTATAGTGTATAAATCCGGGGTAAACAAGCGGGGATTTATAATGAAGTCAACGGCATATTTTCGCTGGATTGTAGCCAGAATCTCTTTTAGAGGCATATTTATAAAATTGAGTTCGCCTTTTATCCAGGCAGAATAATTGGCTGCATTGATAGTTCTTTTTTCAAATATGCCTGTTTTGTAATTATATTCCAATTGTTCGTTTGGTGATAAGATGAAAGAGTTTTCATCATCTTCGATTTTATTTACTTTGATGCTTCCGTTTTCGAGTGTCGCAATGATTTTATCACTCTCCGAGTAAGCTTGTACATTGAATTTTGTACCAAGTGCCTCAACCCTTAGAGAACTTGTCTTTACAATAAAAGGATGCTTTTTGTCCTTTTTTACCGTGAAGTTTGCTTCTCCTGCCAGATGCAGGGTACGAGTGTCTCCTTTGAATTCTTTTGGATAGATTAATATACTCCCTGAATTGATGTTTACTATGGAACCGTCGGGGAGGGTTAACTCCTGTTTCTCTCCTTCCGGTACGAAACATTGTATTAGTTCCGGATTATATGTGTTATGTTTAACATACAGATAGGAACCGATTACCGATAATAAAGGAATAATAAGTATTGCTGCTATTCTCGATAGTTTATATGTCAGTCTATATTGTTTATGTGAGGATTTATTTTGTTTAATCTTTTCCTGAGTAGCTTTCAGTGAAAGATAAGTATTTGCATCTGTTTTTGCCGGATATTCATTCCATATAGACAGGAGTGCTTTTTCTTTTTCTTCTTGATTGGATGAATTAACCAGCCATTGCCATATCTTGATCCGAAGTTCCGAATCGAATGTATGGGAAACCAGGTTATATAGTATTTTATATGTTTTTGATGTGTGCATATTATTGCCGTTTTATATAAGAGACGTAAGGGAGATGGAACACACAGTCAGAATGTGATTTTTTATAAAAAAGATGCTGGAAGATGTTTTGACACACCTTCCAGCTTGTAAGGGTTTTGTTTAATGTGATCCTTGTTTTTGTATCTTTTTCAGGATTTGCTGCAATTTGAAAACAATTTCAGGATGTAGAGATGCTTTATTGGTTTGTTCTGTAGATTCTTTCATATCATATAACTGGGGTTCCGTTGAATAGCCGGTTTCAATATTTGTTACTCTGGCTACTTTAACAGGATTGAAACTGGTTTCTATATATTTCCAGTCTTTTGTCCGGATGGAAAGTGTATGGTCAGAGGCTTGTTCGATTACCCATGGTCGGTCCGTATTGTCTTTCCCAAACCAATTAGATAGCATATCGAAGCTATCTGATGCAGATCCTTTAGGTAGTATTGCATGTATGAGAGTTGCAAAAGATGCAAACCAGTCGACCTGGGAAACTAAAACATCTGAAATTTTTCCTTTTTCTACAATAGCTGGGTAGCTTACAATTGCAGGAATGCGTGTGCCACCTTCGAAGGCACTATATTTCCCTCCGCGTAATGGGCCCGCAGGCTTATGATTACCTACTAATTCTTGAGCCTGGTCGGCGTAGCCGTCATCGAGGACGGGACCGTTGTCACTTGAAAGAATGATCATTGTGTTTTGGGTCAATCCTAATTTATCCAGTTCTTCCATCAACTGTCCGACACACCAGTCGAACTGTACAATTGCATCTCCTCTTAGGCCCATCGGGTTTTTACCTCTGAAACGGTCATGCGGGAAACGGGGTACATGTACATCGTTCGTTGCAAAATAGAGAAAAAACGGATTGTTTTTATTTTCCCGGATGAAGTTTAGTGCATGTGTCGTTATTGAATCGGCTATGTTTTCATCTTTCCAAAGAGCTTTGCCTCCTCCTTTCATGTATCCTATACGTCCGATACCGTTTACGATAGCCATATCATGCCCGTTACTGTGTTTCAGATTATACAACAGTTCAGGATGGTTTTTGCCGAGTGGCTCTCCTTCAAATGGTTTTTGATAACTTACTTCAATGGGAGCGGAAGGATCATAGTTGGCTACTTTTCCATTTTCGATAAATACGCAGGGGACCCGGTCGGCAGTAGCTGCCATGATATAGGAGTAGTCGAATCCGATATCTCCTAAAGCTGTAGGCAAGGGGGCGTTCCAATCCTGTTCGCCGCTTTTATCCCCTAAACCGAGATGCCATTTCCCGATAGCTGCTGTTGTATATCCGGAGTTTTTGAACATGTCTGCCATCGTATATTGTTCGGGACGAATGATCATACCGGCATTTCCAGCTGCGATATCTGTTCCTTTTTTTCTCCAGGCATATTCTCCGGTAAGCATAGAATAGCGAGAGGGAGTGCTGGTAGCTGCTGTGGCATGCGCATTGGTAAAACGAATCCCGTTTTGTGCCAGGCGGTTGATATTAGGCGTGGCGGCTCCTGAACCTCCATAACATTCCAGATCACCATAACCCAAATCGTCTGCATATATAAGTATGACGTTAGGTGTCGGCTTCACTTCTTCACTGTTTTTTTGTTGCGAAAGAGATGGTACGGGGAGAAATATACTTCCGATACCTAATCCGATCAATATATCTTTCTTTTTTATTGTCATATCAGTATAATATTTGTGTAGTGTTAAAGTATGAATTTAGGATTCTCAGGTGAAGTTGTGGATGTATACATTAATTCATAGAACTTCTTAACAATATCCGGATGCTTATCGGCAACATCATGTAATTCCTGCAGGTCGTTTTCCAGATCGTACAGTTCCATTCTTGTATTTCCCTTGCGGATATCGGTAATAATCCCTTTCCAGTTTCCCATGCGAATCGCTTTATTTCCGATTTTTGGATCGGGATATTCCCAATACAAATATTCGTGTTGTTTTTGTTTGTCTTTTTTATCGAGTAGTGTCGGTAGGAAGCTGATCCCGTCAGTAGGAGGACATTCGATAGAAATAATATCGGCCAGTGTCGGCATAACGTCCTGGAATGCACATATATGATCGGATTCTGTCCCCGCTTTGATCTTGCCCGGCCAGAATACGATAGCCGGAACACGTATCCCTCCTTCGTGAAGGAAAGATTTCCCCCACCCGTATTCTGATTTGAATAGTCCGCCACTATTGAACCAAGGGGAATCGGTTCCTCCGTCGGAGGCAGGTCCATTATCAGATGTGAAAAAGATAAGTGTGTTTTCGTATATTCCTTCTTGTTTTAATTTCTCAACGAGTTTTCCTATTTGTTCGTCAAAATAACTGATCATGGCGGCATAGGTTGCATGTGGATAACGGCATGGCATGTATCCTTTATCTCCGATATAAGGTTCTTCATTTCCAAATTTTTCCACATAGTGTTTTACCCAGCGTTCCGGAGCTTGTAGGGATACATGTGGGATCGGGGTTGTCCAAAGCAGAAAAAAACGGTTGATCTTTATTGTCATCGACAAACTGTATCATTTCATCAAAAATAAGATCGTTTGCATATTCATCCTGAGTGAATTTTTTGTAGCTGGCCTCGTCGTAGGGGTCTGCTCCTTCATCCAGTTTAGTCTGGTGGGGGTCACGTACCTGATTACTAAGGTATACCCGTTGATCATTTTTATACAAAAAAGGAGGATAGTAGGTATGTGCTTGTCGTTGACAATTATATCCATAGAACCGGTCAATACCCTGTTTGTTCGGAACTCCTTCTGAGCCGGGATAACCCAGTCCCCATTTCCCGAAACACCCCGTTGTATATCCTGCATTTTGCATCATACGTCCGATTGTCATGGTTCCGGCTTTCAAAGGATATTGTCCTTCCAATTCGGGATGTATGAACATCGAATCATGGCTGCTGACCGCTCCTCGTGACGACATAGGGTCATTTGCTCTGATCTGTGCGTGTCCGGAATGTAATCCGGTTGTCAACACACATCGTGACGGAGCGGAGACCGGCGAGCCACTATAATGCTGCGTTAATTTGATACCGTTGTCTTTCAATCGGTCGATATTGGGTGTCTCAATTTTTTCCTGACCGTAACATTGCAGGTCACCATACCCCATATCGTCCATCAATATGTATATGACATTAGGCTTACTTTTTTCTTTTTGACAGGAAGAGAAACTTGCTGCACAAAGTATCCCAACCAATAAAGTTGTCTTTTTCATGTTTTATTAGTGCTTTAAATCGATGATTACTAAATTTATGATCTCTGTTATTAAATTCAAATATAGATTTCGGGAGTCCTGAAAAGGTGTCGCTGTTTTTCCGGTCCCTTTTTTACATGTTGTTATTTCCTCCGTATTTTATTTATTAAGATACGTGAGAAAGAGTTTGCACACGGTTTGAGATGAGCTTTTTTTAAAAGAAGATGAGAATGAAGAATCCGATCAGTTTACGGATGTCGGCTAATGCCAGTGTAAGATGATTTTCTACCGTCCGTTTACTGATCACAAGCCGTTCGGCGATTTCGTCGTTGGATAATCCTTCCATACGGCTCATTTTATAAATCTGCTTTCGTTGGGACGGCATTTTTTCGACGGCAACAGAAATGAGATATTCCAGTTCTTTTGCATATATTTCTTCTTCAATAGTTTCATTGTTGGCGGATGAAAATGAGGAACGTTCGGCTTGTTGTTGCTGATAATCCCTGAATAACAGAGACCGCTCGATATGACGGAAAACAGTATTTTTAGCCATACGGAACAGATAAGCGTTCAGATTTTCAATGCCGGTTAATCGGTCTCTGTTTTGCCACATCGAAACGAAAATATCCTGTGAAATATCCTCTGCCTCTTCCTCGTTTTGCAGAATCCCGCTGATGAATCCTTTTATCCGTGGAAAGTAATGCAGGAACAATGACTCGAATGCCTGTTCATCCCCCTTGCTAACAGCCTCTATGTATCCCTTTTCGGTGGCAGAATCCATTAATAGATAGATTTAATATCTCTTTGTTATTGGATACAAATATACAGATCGTTTGTTATTAAAAAGAAAAAGTTTGATTAAAACTGCATTTTATGATACGTAGTTCGTTAATCGGAGATCATTCCGACAGGAATAGAATTCCATATCGGAATGATCTCTTTTACTAGAATCTGAACTTCGGATTTTCCGGAACAGTGCCGGACTCGATCATCCATTTATTCATCTTTCCGACGATGTCCGGATGTTCGGCGGCAACATCATGAAGCTCCTGTAAATCGTTCTCCAGATCAAAGAGTTGCATGGTAGTGTTTCCTTTCCGGATATTAGTGATGATCCCTTTCCATTTTCCCCATCGTATGGCTTTATTCCCGATAACCGGATCCGGATATTCCCAGTATAGGTATTCATGCTCCTTTTGTTTGGAGGACTTTCCTAATAAGGTTGGCAGGAAACTGATACCGTCGGTCGGAGGACATTCGATAGAGACAATTTCGGCTAAAGTAGGCATGACGTCCTGGAATGCACAGATATGGTCGGACTCTGTTCCGGCTTTTATCTTTCCCGGCCAGGAAACGATAGCCGGTATGCGTATTCCTCCTTCATGGAGAAAACATTTCCCCCATCCGTATTCCGATTTGAATAATCCTCCGCTGTTGAACCAGGGAGAATCGGAACCTCCGTTGAATGTCGGACCGTTATCTGAAGTGAAAATGATCAGGGTATTTTCATATAGTCCCTCTTTTTTCAACTTCTCTATCAGTTTGCCGACCTGTTCGTCGAAATAACTGATCATAGCTGCATAAGTAGCATGCGGATACCTGCAAGGCATATATCCTTTGTTTCCGGTATAAGGTTCTTCATCCCCGAATTTGTTGACATAATATTTTACCCAATGTTCGGGTGCCTGCAACGAGACGTGTGGGAGCGGAGTGGTCCAGAGCAGGAAGAATGGTTGTTCTTTATTCTGGTCTACAAATTGGATCATTTCGTCAAAGATGAGATCGTTGGCATATTCGTTCTGCGTGTATTTCTTATAACTTGCTTCGTCATAGGGATCTGCTCCTTCGTCGAGTTTGGTCAGATGTGGATCACGTACCTGATTGTCGAGATAAACCCGTTCATCGTTTTTCCAGAGAAAGGCCGGGTAATACGTATGTGCCTGTCTTTGGCAATTATAACCGTAAAACTGGTCGATCCCCTGTTTGCCAGGAACACCTTCCGAGCCAGGATATCCCAATCCCCATTTCCCGAAGCATCCGGTGGTATATCCTGCATTTTGCATCATCCGCCCGATCGTCATTGTTCCGGCTTTCAGAGGAAATTGTCCTTCCAGTTCCGGATGGACATACATGGAGTCGTGGCTGTTGACCGCTCCCCGAGATGCCAGTTCATCGTTGGCTCTGATCTGCGTGTGTCCTGAGTGTAAGCCGGTCATCAACACACATCGGGCCGGAGCGGAGACCGGCGAACCCGTGTAATGTTGTGTCAGTTTGATGCCATTGTTTCTCAAACGATCTATATTCGGTGTCTCTATCTTTTGCTGGCCGTAACATTGCAGGTCGCCATAGCCCATATCATCCATCAATATATATATAATGTTAGGGCGGCTTTCTTTTTTCTGACAGGAAGATAAACCTGCCATGCAGATCAGACCTGCCAATAATTTTATACTTTTCATTTTCTTCTGTTTTTAGTTAATCCCAACTGAAATCGCTGGTAATTTCTTCTTTTAATCCGGGTCCGAAAAGATATCCCTGTTTTTCAAACCAGCCTTTGTGGCTTTTTACCTTTTCGTAGAATACTTCAAAAGTTACCGGTTCGTTCCGGTTCCACATCTGTTCGGCTATAGCCAGGATACGGGGAAATAGTCTCTTGTCGATCATATGTTCCCTGACCCCATGATCGGTCCATAAAGCACAGCTCATTCCTAATAAACAGGAATTCTTATCTTTTATATAGGAGGGATTAGCTGTATATACATCCTTTATATCGAAAGTTCTCTGTTCTTCATATCCATTCCAGGGAGTAAGCGGAAAGTTCAGGTACGTATAGTAATTGGTTCCGCAAATAACGGGAAGATCTCTTTTGACCGCTTCCCGGAGCGCTTTATCTTTGTGTCCTCTCCAGTTCCACCAATGGATAACCGTATTGTCGGGCAACGGATATCCGTCATGGTAAACGACATCTCCCCAAAAGACCGCTTTTCTACCTTTGGCCTTCAGATAATCGGCCATTGTTGCGGCAAACCAGAGCTGGAGGTCATGACTGTCTTTCAGACCGTACTGTTTGATGCGTTGCCGGCAGTCAGGACAAATATCCCAATTGCCTTTAGGAGCTTCGTCGCCCCCTAAATGAATGTATGTAGAAGGGAAGAGTTCACAGACCTCATCGAGAACGTTCTTCAGGAAGTCCAGTGTATGTGTTTTACCTGCACAAAAGATATTTTTTGTAAAACCGTTTTCCGGAACTTCTATCGTATCGCCAAAGCAACCTAATTCAGGATAGGCGACCAATGCCGCTTCGGCATGTCCCGGCATATCGATTTCCGGGATGATGGTAATGCAGCGCCCGGCAGCATAGTTGACAACTTCTTTTATTTCTTCCTGTGAATAGAAACCTTGCTGTTCAGGGCCTTTCCCTACAAAAGCTCCTGTTTGTGTGAGGCGCGGATATCGCTTGATCTCGATACGCCATCCGAGTCCCTCCGTCAGATGCCAGTGGAAATAGTTCATTTTCAGCATGGCGGCCATGTCGATGTACTTCTTTATAGTCGATACTTTCTGATACTGGCGGCCGGAATCCAGTAGAAAGCTCCGGAAACCAATCCGCGGACTGTCTTCTATTTTCAGGCAGGGGAAGATCAAAGTCCCGTTTTGCCCGGAAGCCAGTTGTCGTAGTGATTGCATAGCATAAAAGAAACCTTTATTTCCGGCTGCCCGGATCTCGATATAATCAGGTGTAATCTGTAACCGATAGGCCTCGGTTACGAGGCTGGTGTCCGTGATCATCCGGATATCGGCCTCTGCTTTACCGTTGACTTGGTTTAGTTCGGATGTTCTCAACAATTCGTTTTGCAGGTACTCCAGACAATCCGGTTTTGTTCCACCGATAAACAGGTTCATTTGTTTTTTTGTCTGAAACTCTCCATCGCTTTGTACGATCTTCTCCGGAGAAGGAATGATCGTCTGTGCCGGTAGACACAACGTGTGAAGCATAAGAATGATGACAATTACATATTTCATAACATATGGATAAAGTAAAGCTGCCTGACAAATTGTTTTTTCATACTTATCAGACAGCTTTGTTAGTATTTTAGATCTTATAATTTATTCCCAACCCGGATTCTGTTTGATATTCGGGTTTAATACCATCTGATTTAAAGGAATCGGATAAAGATAGTAATATTCCGGCCAAAGTTTGCCGGGTGCCGGATGAAATTCCAGATAACCTTCTTCCGCACCTCCGTCGATAGTAACAGCCGTACCATCCGGGAAATCGGATTTCCGGACATATTGCCCGAGCTTTTTCTTCATGGCATACTGGCATTTTTTCCATCTTCTGAGATCGTCGAAACGGAAGTTCTCGGCAAATAGCTCGATACGTCTTTCGCGGCGGACTTCCCACAGGAGCGGCGATACGGCATAATCTCCGCTGTAACTGGCATTGCCCAGATCCCTTTTCGGGTCGAAGCTTTCGTTTATTTGCGAAACGACCATCGGAGAAACGTTTGTTCTTGAACGTATTTTATTGATCGTCATATCGGCTGTCGCCTGGGTAAATTCTCCCAGCTCGACCATTGCCTCGGCATAATTCAACATAACTTCTTCCACCCGGAAGATCGGCATATCCGTTTCTTCGTTCCTCTGTGAACCCATGCTCAGGTAGGTATTGAAATATTTCCAGTTATTATATCCGAAAGCAGATTTGTACCAGGGTTGACCATTCAGATAAAAATCAAAATGCGGATTTTCTCCTAAAATACCTCCGTCGTATCCCTGGCGGAAAGGCAATGTTTTCTGACGTTCTGCCGGGACGATCATATTGATACTGTCAATGAAACTCCTGTCCTTCGGGTTGTCTGTGAATTTCCATTTGTTATCCCAGGCAGTGGTCGATTCCGAACGATCGACTACGTAAGGAGGTGTGACATGTAACCAGAGACGATGATCCCTGTTACTGAATTCATTGTATATATCTTTATCACCGAGATACATCGGGCTGTTCCAACGGGGTTTCCCATCTGAACATAAATAACTGTCTACCATGTCTCTGGTCACGTTATAGAATGATTGTGCCGTAGTTCCCCCGATACTGGTGGCATGTACTACACCAGCTTCGTTCGAATAAGCTTTGTACAGGATAATTCCAGGTATACCGTTTAACGACAAAGAGTTGAACAAATCGTCATAGTTGCTGTGTATGTTCGGATATACTTTCAATACCTCTTCGGAAGCCCGTTTACATTCACGCAGGAATTTATCGGCTTCCTGAAGGGCGTGATATTTTCGCCAGGTTCCTTCAAACAAACAGAAACGGGATAGTAATGTCTGTACCACTACCCGATTGATCGTATTGGCTCCGTCGCCGTTCTGGTTGATATGCTGTTCGGCGTACTGCAGGTCTTCCAGAATATGGTTGGCAATTACATCGCGCGATTCTCTCGCACCGTAAATGATATCCGTTTCATCGTCCGCCAACACATGATCCACCCAGGGCACACCACCGTAGGCAGATAGTAACGTCATGTAACGATAGGAGCGGAAGAAGTAACCGACACTGCGCCAGTGTTCTCTTTCCGTTTCACTCATTTCCGAGCTCTCGATATGATCCAGCATCAGGTTTACCCGGCGTATAAACGAATATTGTGCCCAGGGCGTATTGGTTGTATTGGAAGGAGGTACGACGATCCCTCTGATCCAATCCGTTTCTCCCGAACCGCGTGTGGAGTTATAGGATATATTATCCGTGTTGGTTTCTCCATAGCTGAGTGCCGGGAACGTTTCATACAAGCCCCATGCATATGTTTTGAAATTGTCGTATGACTTGAATACGGTTTCTGCCGTAGGATTCCCCAGCGGATATCTTTCCAGGAAGTCGTTGTTCATGCAACCTGAAAATCCGAGAATAAGGAGTAATCCGAATATTATTTTGAATGTTTTCATAATCGTACCGTTTATTTTAGAAAGTAACATTTATACCCAGTGAATACTTTTTCATGAAAGGATATTCCCAGGCTCCTTTAGAAAGCATATCCGATTCCAGACCTTCGGGCAGATGGTCCCAGGTATGCAGGTTCTCGCCGCTGACGAATACCCGGATATTGTCCATATAGATCCTCTGGCAGAAGCTTTTCGGAAGTGTATAAGACAAAGTGATATTCTGTATTTTCAGATACGCTGCGTTCGCCAGATATTTGGTCTGCACCTTTCTGTTGAATGATGTATTGGTCTGGTCCTGCGAATAGACTCTGGGAAAATATGCATCCGTGTTTTCCGGTGTCCAGAAGTCGAGTGTTTCCTTGAACAGACTTCCCCAGCCGCCGGTAGGCCATGCCATCTGGTCTGTACGCCAGTAATCCCGTTTGCCTACTCCGCGTAGAAAGATGGATAAGTCGAAACCTTTGTATGTTACACCGGCTGTAATGCCATATTGGTAACGGGGCGTGTTGTTTCCGATGATACGCTGGTCTCCGGGATTGTAAACCGTGTTTTCTCCCTGGAAGATATATTCGGTATCTTCATCGAAGTTCTTATAAAGGATATCTCCCGGATACACTTTCCCGGCTCCTTTGAACATCGGGATACCCGGTTTGAGGGTTCCGTCGGTATTGAAATCGTCTTCCGTATAGAAACGGTCGGTGACGTATCCCCATATTTCTCCCAACTTCATGCCTTTGCGGTAGATGTTCGATCCGATCAGTCCCGCTTCATTATCGTACTTTGTGATTTCCGATTGTGAGTCATACAGATTGAAACCTACCCGGTAACCTACCTGTCCGATTTGGTCACGCCAGTTGATCTTCAGTTCCCATCCATACGTTTTCAGGTCTGCTGCATTTTGCTTTGCTGCGCTGGCGCCGACAACTCCCGGTAGTTCCATTCCCGGAGCCAACATTCCTTTGGTATCGCGGCGATACCAGTCGAAAGTCGTATTCAGTTTATTGTCGAACAGATCCAGGTCGAAGCCGAAATCGAGCGTATATACCTTTTCCCAACCGAAACTGCTGCTGACCATAGCGGGTGCTCCCAGTGTCGTGATCTTCTGTCCGTCTACCAGCCAGCTGGAGAGATAAACGTTCATATCCGGGATATACGGATAGTTGTCCGGCGTATTATCGGATTTCAGGATAACCTGGTTACCGATAGACCCCCAGGATGCTCTCAGTTTCAGGTTGGAAAGATAACTGTTCATCCCTTGCATGAAACTTTCTTCCGAAACCCTCCAACCGGCAGAGAAAGAGGGGAAGAAACCGAAACGGCTGTTTTTAGGGAAACGCGAAGTCCCGTCATAACGTCCGTTGGCTTCGAACAGGTATTTTCCGGCATAACTGTAGTTGACCCGGTAAAATAATCCGCGGATAGCGAATTCTTCGAACGCATCGCTGGTTATTGGTGTTCCGGTCGATAAAGACAATGACGGAAGTGAACCGACTACAACGTCTGTCCGGTATGAATATTGGGATTCGGTATGGCTTGATTCCTGATTGTATCCGCCCATCAAGGAGATATCGTGTTTACCGAATGTCATATCATAATTTGCGAATAAGTTGACGGCATTATAATCCGTGTATTTGGAGGTAACTGCATAACTGGAATTTTCCGTGCTGTTCAGCACTCCGGTAAAGTTCAATCCGATATACTGATATTTATTCTTATAGAACTTGTTTTGCGAGGACGTACGGTTATATGTATATTCCCCGGTAATGCGTAAGCCTTTTAAGGGCGTCAGTATAACGCGTCCCAATACACGGAGATCGTTTTGTTTGATCTTACGCGGTTCGCCGTAGCGGATATAAGTGGCTGGTGACTCCGGGGCATATGTAATCCCGTCCTGCTCATAATCTTCGTTGTTCTGATAGGAGGGCAGATTCATTGCTGCCACCCATACGGTATTACGTCCTCCGGCTTCCACTTTGTTCTGCTTCGAGTTGCCATATTTCAGGTCGAGTTGTGTTGTCAGCCATGAGTTGACATCTACGCCCATGAATGTAGACAGGTTGAGTCGGTCGTAACTGTCTTTGTCGGTGATCAGGATGCCGTCTTCCCCGGTGTAACCGACACCGATACGGTAAACCGTTTTCTCGCTACCGCCGGATACGGACATGCTGTGGTTCTGCATAAAACCGAAATTGTCGGTCATATCATCGAACATGTTCCGTTCCTTCATCAGGAAAAGATTCCCTTTTTCATCGAAGATATATCCTTTCGGGTATTTGCCAGGATCGCTCATGTAATCGCGGATATATCCTTCCCATTGAGTAATATTCTTGCCGTCCACATAAGTGTCGTTCGGCCAGCCCATTTCCTTATAAGCCAGGACCGATTCCAGCGGACTTGCCTTTTGGGGCAGTTCCAACGCTTTGGAGAAAGATATATTATTGTTGTAATTGAATTTCGGAGCAGAGTCTTTTTTCCCTTGTTTGGTTGTGATCAGAATTACCCCGAATGCCGCTCTCGCCCCGTAGATGGCTGCGGATGCTGCATCTTTCAATATGGATACCGACTCGATCTCTTGTGGGTCGATCATATTGATATCCATAGGGACATTGTTCACCAGTACGAGCGGAGTACCTCCGTTGATGGAAGTCGTACCACGGATATTATAGCTCATCGCATCACCGGGTGTTCCGGTTTCCGAACCGATCTGTAATCCCGGTGTGGCTCCTTGTAAGGCTGCCGTGACATTGGCTATCGGACGGTCGCCCAGTGTTTCGGACAGATTGACGGAGGCAACGGCACCGGTCAGGTTTACTTTCTTCTGGGTACCGAAACCGACTACTACGACTTCGTCTATCAGTTGCGAATCTTCTTTGAGTGTGACCGTCAGTTCTTTCTGTCCTTTCAGATGGATCTCCTGTGAAATGTATCCGATGAACGAGACAGTCAGCACAGCATTCTGGGGTGCGTCAATCGTGAATTTGCCATCCAGATCGGTAATCGTCCCGCTATTGGTTTTCTTATCTATCACGTTGGCTCCGATAATGGGCAGTCCGGTTTCATCAAGTACTTTTCCGGTGATTTTCCCTTCCTGCTGAGGTTTATCGGCGAGCAGGACAATTTTATAATTCTCTATCCTGTAATTGTTGGACGATAGTAACTGGTTCAGAACTTCTTTGATACTGGCATCTTTGGCATTCAGGCTGACCTGCCGGTTCATGTCGATGTCCGAATTATTGTAGAAAAAGACGAACGGTGTCTTTTCTTCAATCGTTTTAATTGCTTCGCTGAGCTTTACACCGGATAATTCCAGGCTTATTTTTGTGTTTTGTGCATAGGTGCTTACTGCATAAAGCTGGAAGAAGCAAAAGCTTATAAGTAATAGTATTAGCTTCATTTTTCTAAATGAATTAATGTTAAGAAAGGAGATAACATTCCTTCCCGTGGAAATTTTTTTCATACATTTGTACTGTTTTAAATTTAACTTATTGTTCTCATTTCTAAGTTTAGAGAACAGTTTGTTTCACATTACCAGGCAGATGTTACCAGCATTTGCCTGGACTGTTTTTATACTTCCCTGTTTGTTTATTTCATAGGCATTTCATTTTTATTGATTCATATTATTTTTTAGGCTTCACATAGATTATATCGTCTTTGATGGAATAACGGATCGGAACGATCATTTCCAATAGTTTGAATATCTCATCGGGAGACTCTTTCCGGATGGTCAGCGACAGGCGTTGATCGACCGGAGTACCTTGCTGGCAGACCAGTTCCATACCGTACCATAACTTTATCTTATGCAGAACGACGGACAATTTCTCATCCTGACAGATCAGTTTGTCATTGATCCATAAGATATATTCGGATGCATCTACCTGTTTTATTTCATGAACTCCTGTCTGTTTGTCGACAGTCAGCCGTTGATCCGGTTTCAGAAGGATCGCATCGGGATTGCCGGGCAGGTGTATCTCGACCTTTCCGGTAAGCAGGGTTGTCTCGCTATTGGTCTTGTTCGGATAATCTTTTACATCGAAACTGGTTCCCAGTACATTGACGGTCATCTGGTTGGTTTCCACATAAAAAGGAGCCTTTTCGTCTCTTTTTACTTCAAAGTATCCTTCACCTTCCAGCTTCACCTTTCTGTATTTATCGGAGAATTTTTCCGGATAAACCAGTTTGCTGTTTGCATTCAGCCAGGCGATACTTCCGTCGGGCAGCGTGACCGATCCTTTGCTGTCTTTCCCCATAATAGCCTGGTTTATAACAACAGCTTCTTTCTCTCTATATACGATATCCGGTGTCTGCCTGCCGATAAAATATCCGCCTGCAGAACATGCCAGGATGAGGGTGACTGAAGCTGCGATACGTAATAAAGGACGTAACCGGTAGCTGGTCTGCCTTTTTTTCTTTTCATATTGTTGTACGTTCTCTTTGAACTGCCGGAAAGCATTTTCGGAATACTCTGCCGTTTGTGGCGGAATGTTCCCGGAAGCCAGCCAGATATCCCGCAGACCGGAGAATATTTTTTTATTCCCTTCGCTTTCCCGTAGCCAGTCGAGTAGCTGTTTTTTTTCTTCCGTACTCGCCGTTTGTTGTAAATATTTCAATATGATGTTTTCCATCCGCTCTGTGTATCCCTGTTATTTCTGTAATACTCTTCTTCTTATACCTATCACAAAACAAAACCGGTTATCCCTACCTCGATGATGAAAAAAAAGCCTATTTTTACAGAAATATTTTTGAATAGGGGATCGTTGAATGCAAACCATAGGTAGAAATCAGTATGATAAGGAGGAAAACGGATTAGGAGAATTGATGCTGTTCCAGGAGCTTTTCGAACGTTATTTTCGTTCTTTGGTAACTTATGCTTACAGATATGTAAACGATTGGAATGTAAGTGAGGATATTGTCCAGGATGTTTTCATGGCTTTATGGGTTAACCGGAACGAGATCGATTTTGAGGAACCGGTAAAGCCTTATCTGTATCGTGCTACTTACAACCGGTCGATCAATCATCTTAATTCTGTGCTGGTTCAGCGCCGTGTCGACCATACCGATAATCTGGATGAACTGATCGACTACGAGATCCTTTCCTATAACCAGCATGATAATCTGCTTTTGAAAGAGATAGAAGAGGAAATATCATCTTTTGTCAAGACGCTTCCGGAGCAACGAAAGAAAGTATTCTTGTTGAGCCGTGAAGAAAATATGAAGAATAAGGAAATTGCATTCCTCTTGAATATCAGTGAAAAGACCGTAGAGAAACATATAACTAAAGCCTTGTCCGATATCCGTACCCATCTGACACAAACCGGGCTGATGTCCGGACTGATTTACTTCTTGCTGAACCAGAACTGATTGTATCTTACCGCAGGAAAGCTTTATAATTCGGGCTAAATGCCATATTTATGCTGCAATTGTCTTGTAGTTAAATAATAAAGCGTATTTTTGTTAAAACGATATGCACTATGGATAAAGACTTTGATTACAATTTACTGCCGTATAAGTTTGCTCATTGTATGAACAGACAATGCAAACAAGCTGATAGGTGTCTTCGTAGCAGGGCTGCCCAGCATATACCGATTGAGCGTAAGACTGTTACCTTTGTTAATCCTGCACAAACGAATCCTGCCAATGAAGATTGTCCCTACTTTAAGGCCGACCAATTGGAACAATTTGCTTTGGGTATGACAAATTTGCTGGCGTATATTCCACATAATGATGCAATAGCCATCAAACAAGAGATGTTAACCTATTTCGGACGAACGCATTTTTACCGGCTTTGGCGTAAAGAGCGTCTTTTTACTCCCGAGCAACAGGAGTATATCCGGCAATTGTTCCTTCAAAGAGGTCTTCAGGAAGCTCCCGTATTCGATGAATATGTTGAGCAATATGAGTGGTAAAAGTATATAAGCTGTCTTTTTGTAGATATGGTTGACTCTCTATAAGAATCCAAAATGAGAGAACAAA
>OMGR01000277.1_pt1 | contig 43588 bp, 40 predicted proteins | sample 1646061 | NCBI WGS metagenome assembly OMGR01 (sample SAMN05578583, study PRJEB25193) | human gut metagenome | biome: Human Microbiome; feature: human-associated habitat; material: feces | host: Homo sapiens | place: USA:Birmingham | reverse complement strand
CATACTGTAGACTTATTCATTTGATATATATCAAATGAATAAGTCTACAGTATGTGTTTACTGATTCCACCTGCCAAATACTCTTTGACGACTGCTATACGAAACTTGTCCGTATATTTTTGATAACTTACCTTTGGTTTACACATTTTCTTTTTGTGATTGTGTAAACTTTTTTCAGTACAAGTCAAATGAGGAACAATTATAATGACCCAATCAATTCTTTCGGTCTAATTCTAAAAACATATCATCAAAATTAATTACAACCCGCTGAAATAAATTAATAAAATCCATTCCTAGCGAACCATCCTCACCATCCTGAAAAGACTTTTCCGTTGGCGGTTCATATTCTACCTGAATATCTTTTATTTCAAAAGAGGTAGATCCTATACGCATCGGTATCGATGACAAACGGAGAACTTCCAGACTTCGCACACCACCGAATCCACCACCGGTAATTGTTTCATTTACTCCTTCTTTATCAATCCATTCCTTATGTTTCTGATAATACGGATAAAACATATCTGCTCTTACATTTCCTGTATCAAAAACAAAACGCAACCGTTCTTCTCCAGAAAATACTTTCAAGCGCAAAGCACCATCATACATCCACATATTTCTACCGGTAGCAGGCAAAGAACTTTTTTTTATCGGGAACACAATCTTTTTATCATTCGTATATATATCGACCTGTCCCACCAAACGCATAAAATCAGTCCCTAAAACAGCATCCACCTGATACACTGTATCGACAGCTGGATTCGGTTCGGCAATCGTCACTATTGCATTTCTAAAGACAATATTTCCTACTTCCATACTGTCTAATACGCCCCCTTTTCCAACACCTGTGCCAAAAGCTCCCGCAATATGAAGCGAATCACGCACAATCCGAATCCCTATCTCATCTGCCAACCGTTTAGAAACAAAGGTACTACCAGCCCCTGTATCAAAAATAAATTTATACGTTTTACCATGTACCCGGACAGGAATAAACATCAAGACGCCACGTCCGGCTTTCTCTATCGTTATCGGCACCTCTGTCGCTTGATTCGGACGACTGATAGAAAGAGGCTCCTCATTCCGTAAGACATTATAATAATCGGCCAACTGTTGATGGGAAGGAAAGTCTTCTTTCCTGGCAAATGCCTGAATTTTATTCAGGAAATCATATAACTCATCCGCACATTGTTCATACAGTCCTAATTCTCCCAGCAATTTACCCCGAAGTCCAACCAGGCTGCTAACAATAGGAAAACCTAATTCTTCCTGGTTATGCTCCAACAAAGAGTCTATCAGCAAAATCGTTTCTTCCGGCTTATTAAAGTAAGCACCGATCAATACTTCCGATAAAGCTTTGACAGCGACCGATTGAAGCTGGTCAGCCACTTTCGGATATTCTTCTTCCAACCCGAACCAATCAGCCTGATTGATCAGATCACCAATTCGCTGATCGCTATCCTGCGCTGTAGCAGGTTGAAACGAAGACAGAAAAAAAATAATAATGCTGCTCCATAAACGATATTGACTTTTCATAATAAATATTTTTAAGCATGAATATTACTCCCTCACTTAGAACTACACAAATATAAGAAGAAGACACTAACATAACCGTTACAGCTTCGCTATCTTCTGTTATTTAGTGTTACCATTGAAGTGGACAGACATAAATCCGGTTATATTTGTAATATGAAATTACAGATGCAACTCATACTGATTTTTGTTTCCTTATCCGTTCTGGGAATATTCTTTTTCCAAGGATATTGGTTATGGAACAGTTATAATGTTGAAAAAGAACAATTCCGCAAGATTATTAATGAAACATTGCAACAAGCGATCAATGACGATCTGACAAACCGGATGGAAGCCATGAAAAAAGATACGACATCCGGTGCACCACATGGAGAGGTTGAATTCAGTTTTTCTATGGATAGCACTTCACATTCCGCATCCGTAAAAACACCCCGAAAATATTATTCCCGTACTCGTCTCCAATTGTATGACAAAACAGACAGCAGTGTCTTCCAGGGCTATAAACCGGAAAATACACCTATGATGAGAGCCGCCTTCAAGGGCATCTGGCAGGCGATCAACGGACTGTCACCGGTCGACGTTGAGAAAGTCGACAGTCTATGGTCCACCTTGCTGAAAACAGAAGGTATACACAATAATCATTTTATCGACTTTACATTAGGGGCCGATACTCTCCTTGCCTCTTCGTTACCTGAGGATCAAAATCCGGGAAATCTACTTCCCACCCAAAAGGTCGGGGTAAATCTCGACGATAGTATCGGCATGCAAGGATTCATCATAGCACCATCAGAAACGGTTATGAAACAAATGGGACCTCTTCTACTGGCATCTCTTCTGCTGATCATCATTACGACAGCTTGCTACATTTATCTGATACGCACCATTCTGCGTCAGAAAACAATAGCCCAGATCAAAAACGACTTTGTCAATAATATGACACATGAATTGAAAACCCCGATAACCATCACTTATTCGGCTATCGACGCATTACAAACATTCAATTTTGTAGAACAAAAAGAAACACGCGACGAATATTTTACGCTCTGCCGCCAACAGTTGAAACATCTCTCCGGCCTGGTGGAAAAGATACTCAGTATGGCTGTGGATGAGCGCAAGAACTTCCGGTTACAAAAGGAAACATTCCGGATACAACCCATTATAGAAAGTCTGACACAACAGTTCAAGCTAAAAGCAGATAAACCAGTTTCTTTTCTGGTAAATTGCCAACCGGAATGCCTGTCGATCTTTGCCGACAAATTACATTTTACCAACGTACTCAGCAATATACTCGATAATTCAATCAAATATTCCGGAGCAAGCGTAACAATCTCCATACAGGTGGCACAAACAGAAAAAGGCATTCAACTTAGTTTTACAGACAACGGAACAGGTATTCCAGCCAATCAGTCAGATCGCATATTCGAGCGTTTCTACCGCGTGCCTAAAGGAAATATCCATGACGTGAAAGGCTTCGGCCTCGGACTCAGTTATGTAAAAGACATTGTAGAGCGGCACGACGGGAATATCACTGTGAAAAGTAGAGAGAAAGAAGGAAGTACATTCACCATTTTAATACCGGCAAAGAAATGACACATGTATTACTGGCAGAAGATGAAATAGCATTAGCCAAGATTATCAAAGACAGCCTGGAAAGCAGGCAAGAATTTCAGATAACGATCGCAGCGAACGGTAATGAAGCCATGTCGTTATACCATCGTTTAAAGCCGGATATGCTGGTATTGGATGTAATGATGCCCCAACTGGACGGATTTACCGTTGCCAAGATGATCCGCCAGACCGATACACGCACTCCTATCCTGTTCCTTACGGCTCGTTCGTCAGTCGACGATCTGGTTACCGGCTTCCACCTTGGCGGAAACGATTACCTGAAAAAGCCGTTTGACATGGAAGAACTGATCGTCCGCATCTTGGCCTTACAGAACCGCCCGATAAGAATATCCGAAAACAAACCTGCTGATATATTCAGTATAGGACAATATACGTTCAACTATCCACATCAAACTTTACAAATAAGCGATCAGACCGAAACACTCTCTCACCGGGAAACGGAGATCCTGCGGCTACTGTGTCAGCATGCAAACGATGTACTGCACCGGAAACCCGTATTACTGGAACTATGGGGAGACGATAGTTTTTTCAACGCCCGAAGTATGGACGTGTTTATTACTAAACTACGTAAGAAACTAAAAGCCGACCCCTCGGTTCAAATAATAAATATCCGCGGGATCGGCTATAAGCTGATTATTTAAAATGATCAAAAGAACAATTCAGGTTCGCGCCGTGCACTGAAGTTTTTATGAAGCATGGCCGTATAAGGCGTATCAAACGTACGTGCTCCTTCCGGACATTCCTTCACACAGGCACAACATTTAATACAGAGAACAGGATCACTGAACATCCGGTCATCGACAATCGAAATGGCAGTAACCGGACAAACATCAATACAATATTCACACTGTGTACATAGCTCTTCATCCGTAACCGGAGCCTGTGGCGTCGACGGTCCTTTTACTTTATAAGGGTAATTCCCTTTCACCTCCAGCACTGGCAATTTCGACAAACAGCCAGCATCATCCAGTTTCTTCAGCGTATCATGTCCAAACTGAGAAGCCTTGAACAGATCATCCTTATCCGGACGACCTGCCGCAATAGGCATATCCTTCCGGCTATAAGAATGTTCACCGACAAAAGCACCGGCACTGACAGGAATAAATCCCTGCGCTACCAATGTATCGCTCAGCTCCTTCAAAGCATCCTCGTAATCGCGGTTCCCATAGACAACCACAGGTATGACCGGCGTATCTTTTCCCTGAAACATACGGATACGTTCCATCGCCGTTTCTGCAACACGCCCGCCATAGACCGGGACAGCAACGATCACCAGTTCATTCTCTCCTATTAGCAACGGTTCCTTTAAGCCTTCGCAGGTTATATCCGACTCAGATAAAGTTTCCGCTTCCAATCCTTCCGCAATAGCATAAGATATCTTAGCCGATGTATGCGTCGGAGAAAAATAGATTAAATGTATATTCTTATACTGCATATCTTTTAATTTATCGCCGCATCGATCTTTTTCATCAATTCGGCAAACTCTTCTTCCGTATATCCTTTGCCGGCATAGATCACTTTACCGTCCTTACCTATCAAATAGGTTCGGGGAATCAGGTTCTTGGCAAACGCACCGAAGATCGCCCGATTCTTGTCGGGGTATAACGGGAAAGTAAAACCTTTTTTCTCGTTGTACTTCGCCAGTTCGGCATCCGTATGTTCACGACCGATCACCAGCATTTGAAAACTCTTGTTATCCTTATACTTCGGCCACAGTTTCTGCTGTACTTCAGCCAGTTCTTTCTGGCAGGGAGGACACCAGGTGGCAAAAAAGTTTATCAGGACTACTTTTCCTTTCAGAGATGCTGACGATGTTTGTGTTCCGTTATCGGAAACGATCGTAAATGCAGGCATCTGGTCACCTACCTTTATTATGTCTGCATCGTTTTGTGCATGAGTAATAAAGGCAAAGATCATAAAGATGGCGGTTAAGAGACTTTTCTTCATAAAAACTTTATTTTAAACTTTGGGCTACGTCATAGCCTGCTTTCAATGCTTTCAGGTTCATCTCGACCACTTCTTCACCCTTACGGCCAAAGATATGACGGATACCATCTGCTATTTTATCATATTCGATACCGATAAAAGGAGTTGCTGCCCCCAGCATAACGATATTCGCAGCACGGGCCGTAGCCACTTCTTTGGCAATTGCCTCCACATCAAGAATTACTTTATGCGGCAGCTTATTCAATTCTTCATTCACCTTGTCGATATCCGGATAATTCGGGATATTGACAAACGGCTGTGAGTTTGTCACCAGCCAACCCTCTTTTTTCAGATAAGGAAGATAACGGAGGCTCTCCATCGGTTCCAGTGAGATGATCAGGTCGGCATGTCCTTTCGGAATCAGATCGGAAGCGATCGGCTGGTCTGACAAACGCAAATTCGACTGTACGTCACCTCCGCGCTGGCTCATTCCGTGTACTTCCGCTTGTTTCATATACAGACCTTCTTTCAAAGCTGCTTCTCCAATAACGGCGGCAATAGAGAGGATACCTTGTCCTCCTACACCTGACAATATAATATCTGCTCTCATTTCTTACTTGCTTTTTTCTTTCTGGTTAATGTCTGGATACATTCACGACGCGGGATCAGGACAGATACGCCCTTATATTCAATCTCTTCGCGGATGATCGTTTTCATCTCTTCGTAATTCTTTTTCAACGGGATCATCACACAGATATGAGCCGGATCGACGCCGATACCGGCACAAATAGCTTCCAGACGTCCTGTTCCGGCTGAATCTTGCCCACCGGTCATCGCCGTTGTTTCATTATCGGAGATAACGATCGTTATATTCGTATTCTCGTTTACACAATCCAGCAAACCGGTCATACCCGAGTGCGTGAAAGTAGAGTCTCCGATCACTGATACCGCAGGGAATACACCGGCATCGGAAGCACCCTTTGCCATCGTGATAGAGGCCCCCATGTCAATACAGGAATCGATTGCACGGAACGGAGGCAAAGCACCTAACGTATAACAACCGATATCACCGAATACTTTCGGATCTTTATATTCGGCCAACACTTCGTTCATCGCTTCATAGACATCGCGGTGACCGCAACCCTGGCACAAAGCGGGCGGGCGCTGTTCAACCACTTCCGGTATCGCATAGTAACTGTTAATTTCTTTACCCAAAGCCTTCCCTACAGCATCCGGAGTCAATTCACCGTCACGCTGTAAAGTTCCGTCCAAACGGCCATGTACTATAATACCTTTCCCCAGAAAACCTTTCAGTTGTTCTTCCACTACCGGATAACCTTCTTCCAGTACCAGGATTTCCTTGCATTCGTTTGCGATCTTTTCCACCAACTTACGTGGTAACGGATACTGGCTGATCTTCAGTACCGGATGCTCAAACCCGTCCGGATAATTCTCCGACAGATAATTGAAAGCAATTCCTGTAGTAATGATACCCAACTCTTTATCCGGAGCATCGAAATACTTGTTATATGTTGAATTTTCAGAAGATTCGGTAAATACTTTCTGAGATTCCAGTAATATTTTGAAACGCTTACGTGCCAAAGCCGGAAGCAGGATAAAACGCTGGCGTCCGTCCGGCGGGCAATTCATTGTATTTTCATCCTGGATCGAACGTGTCACTACACCTGCACGGGAATGTGCCATACGGGTAGTAATACGCATCAGGATCGGATAACCCAGTTTTTCAGAAAGCTCGAAACCTTCATACACCATATCGTAAGCTTCCTGCTGGCTGGAAGGTTCCAGCATCGGGATCATGGCAAAATTACCATATACACGGTTATCCTGTTCATTTTGTGAAGAGTGCATAGATGGATCATCCGCTGTAATAATGATCATACCGCCGTTAATACCACTCATTCCTGCATTCATAAAGCAATCTGCTGCCACGTTCAGTCCGACATGCTTCATACAGCACAAAGAGCGCTTTCCGGCATAACTCATACCTAATGCAGCTTCCATTGCAGTCTTTTCATTCGCACTCCAACGGCTATGTATCCCCCGTTCTTTCGCTACTGCCGAGCCTTGGATATACTCGGTAATTTCTGTTGAAGGAGTACCCGGATAGGCATAAACACCGGAAATACCGGCATCAATCGCAGCTTGTGCGATTGCCTCATCCCCCAAGAATAGTTGTTTTTCCATGTATATTTGTTTTCTTAAATTGATTTTTATGTTATACCAACTGCCAAAGATACAGTTTTTACCCCAACAAGCGGTAAAAAATTTATCGAATCTTTCTCCTGTTAAGCTCAGCCCTGTAGCGGTTTGCATTACGGTTATGCTCCGTCAATGTCGCTGCAAAATTGTGGCGTCCCGAAAAATCTTCTTTGGCACACATATAAAGATAATTATGCTTCATATAATTCAAAACGCTGTCCATCCCTTTGATAGTAGGAATACGTAATGGCCCCGGTGGAAGGCCGGGATATTTATATGTATTATAAGGAGAATCGATCTCCAGATGTTCAAACAGGATGCGCTGCAAGGTAAAATCACCTACGGCGAACTTCACGGTCGGATCTGCCTGTAAGGGAATTCCACGATGCAAACGGTTAAGATATAATCCAGCCACAATCGGATATTCATCCGTGGCTGCTGTTTCTTCCTCCACAATAGAAGCGAGCACAGAAACTTCAACCGGGGTCAGGTTAATGGCCTTTGCTTTTTCCAGACGTACATCTGTCCAGAAAGATTTATACTCCCGTTTCATACGTTGCATCAGTTTCTCTGCCGGAATATTCCAATAGACTTCATAAGTATTCGGGATAAACATTGCCATGACTGTTTCAGGCGTGAATCCCAACGAATCACAATAGGCGGAATCATTGAGCAAAGAGAGCAATTCTTCTTTATCCAGCATCAACTGGTCATCCATACGTTCGGCAAGATCATCCTTGAAACGGATATTATTAAATGTAAGACGTGTTGCCACCTGATGTCCGCGCCGCAGATCGTTCAAAAGCTCCAGGTTACTCATCCCCGGTGATACGGCATATCGTCCGGTCCTTATGCTCTCCTGATATTTCAATATCCCTGCCAATTGTTTAAAGCTACCGATCCGGCTACAATCAGCGGAATCGATCAATTGGCGACACAGGTCATCAAAATTTTTCTCCTTTCCTATATATAGGTAGACTGTTTCTTTCGGCATAAAATTCGGAGCCCATGCCAGACGATATCCCCAAAAGCCCGCTCCCGCCAGCAAAAAGACTAAAAATACGACTCCCCCGATTAGTATATTACGTTTTCCTCGTTTTTTCTTATTCATTTTTTAATCCAATAAAATACTGATTATCAGAACAGGTTACAAAAGTAGTATCTTTTTCTCAAAAAATAGATGCAAAATACTTTGTTTATTAAAAAACATACGCCTATCTTTGCAGCGCAATTCTAAGGAAGAAGCACAGAACACATGGAAGTGTGGGTGAGTGGCTGAAACCACCAGTTTGCTAAACTGACGTACTCGTAAGGGTACCGCGAGTTCGAATCTCGCCGCTTCCGCTTCACAGGCTGTTAGTCGAAAGACTGATAGCCTTTGTTGCTTTATCCACCTTCCAATAAAGCAACTATTCAGATCCTTTCAAAGTATTTTGCCACTGCAATGGCAAAACATTGCCATCCCATTGACAATCCTCTGCCATCCGAATGGCACAACTACGCCATCCTAATGGGAGTCTTCATAAGTATAAGTGTTCAAATACTTTTTTAACTGATAATACCTGTAGAATCCAATGAGAAGCAGAATCACACTAACACCTATGCATATCCATGCTACTGCCATCAGATGTTGAATACTTTTGATTTCAAATATGCCGAACCCGACGGTCAAAAGATATAACGAGGTACGTATATAAGAAAAAAGAGTTCGTTCATTTGCCAACCTGGTTCTTTCCAATGCCAGATAATCCCTCAATATAATTTTCTCATAATTTTTAAACCCATTCATTTATTATCCCTTTCTTTCTATATAACATGATGACTTTATATTTTAAACACACAAAACAGAACTGTTGTTTACCTGCTTTTTGAGGATATTTTCATCAGATTTCCACGATTCCACAATCCAATTCCACAATCACATCACCATTGAGAAAATAATCATCACTGATAATCAGCATTTTATTCAAAACAAATCATTTTGGCATGCCAATTGAACTATCATAAATGTATTAGCATAAAAGATTGTTTAATTAAAAATTTAAAGTCATGAAAAAAGTATTAGTTGTTATGGCAATGGTGATGGGTGTTGGTTGTATGAGTGCTATCGCAGCAGAAACAAGTGTTGATTCAGTGGCTTGCTGCCAGGCGTCACAGGATGAATACAAAAAGATTGAAGTAACAGAAGTACCGGATGTTGTGAAAAGTGCAGTTGAAAAAGCATATGCAGGTCAGACAATCAAAGAAGCCTCTGTAGCAGAAAAGGACGGAGCAAAAACTTATAAACTGGTAATCGCTACAGCTGAAGGAACTGAAAGCACTGTTACTTTCAATGACAAAGGTGAAGAAGTAAAATAAATTAATAACCCACAGGTTATAAAACGGTTAAGATAAAATGTCCGGGACTTTTAAAGAAGCCCGGACATTTTTGTTCTTTAACTTTCATACTTTTCAGCCCATCCCAGAATCACCGGACTGTGTACATCGACACCGAATTCTTCCGCTTTTAACAGGATGCGATGTGCCAATAAAGACTTTTTATCTTCCGGCGCATATCTGAAATAAGCTTCGGCCGCCCTTACATGAGCGCCGTCCGGCATTGGGAACTCCCGCGTTTCAGGAAGACCGAAATCAGAAGAGGGAAGCTCTTTACGTTCTTCTGTCGTTAATTTGTCACTAAATTCATTTGCCATAACAATCCATTTTTCAATTCGCTTATAATAACCCGGACAGCAATCGAAAAGCTCACTATTATGACAACATTTAGTAATTATTCTATTAAACAGAATCAGTCAACAAGAAACAGAGAAGTTATTCTTCCTTTTTAAGCAAGATAATATCCAATATGGAACTGACAGTATCCGCTTTCTTCACCACCATTAAATGATCACCTCCATCGACTGGAAAAACATCTTCGAGCCGGTCATAAGGAAATATCTGGTCGGAAGTTCCATGGATATGATAGAGGTGTTCGCTTTTATTATCCGGTACCCAGTCTGTGATCTGTTCCACCGCCCATTTTATATAAACCGGATCAGTTACCGTCATATATTCAGCCAGATCAGAATTGGATGCGTTATATACCAAGCGGTTAAATGCATTCGTTATAAAATCAGTCGAAGAGAAAAGCCGCTTAGGCATAAATTCCATCAGATTCACTTTACGGACTGCCTGGAAAAGAATAGGGATTTCCTTCTTGCTTTTAAAAGAAGAAATAATCACACATTTCTCCGGTTTCAGGAAAAGGGTCATTTCCTGCATGACCACTGCACCGAAAGAATAGCCGATCAGGATAAACGGAGAGGAAGTATCGATCACTTTTGCCATGGTCCGGGCATATTCGGACAAGGATTCGTCCGGCCGGGGAATATACCATTCAATATAAACCTTCCTATATCCTTTCGGAAGCCTCAGCTTATCAAACACCTTACAATTATAGCACATTCCGGAAATAAAATAGACATCGATATTCTTTACATCCTTCTTCCGGAACCAGTTTACCAACGATGATAAACGATTCCATATTCCGGGAGATTGTGCTTTGTTTCCTTCCATACTGCTTTTACTCTTTATAAGCATAAAGATAGTGTTTTTGTTCAAAAACCTTATATTTATAACCAAAAGAATGTTTTACTCATAAAAGAACACGAAGATGACCGAAAAAGAAAAAATGCTGGCCGGTGAATCATATGATTGCGGAGACAAAGAGTTAATCACACGCTGGCACCTTGCCAAAAAACTGGCAAAACAATATTACGATACAGATACAACCGACAAAGAACAGCTGAACAGTATCCTCGACCAGTTACTCGGATCAAGAGGTGAAAATGTATGGGTTTCAGCCCCTATTTATGTCGATTATGGCGAAAACATACACCTGGGAAACAATATCGAGATAAATATGAATTGTACGTTTCTCGATTGCAACATAATTACCATAGGTGATAATTCCGGTATCGGTCCGAATGTACAGATATTTACCGTCGGCCATCCTGTAAATCCCGACGATCGACTTTCATCGGATAAAGAAGGAGGTTTCTCTTTCTGGAAATCGAATACCGCTCCCGTGACGATCGGAAAGAATGTCTGGATCGGAGGCGGATCGATCATTCTTCCGGGAGTAACGATCGGTGATAATACAACGATCGGAGCAGGCAGTGTTGTTACTAAATCAATTCCGGCTAATTGTCTGGCAGTTGGAAACCCCTGTAAAATTATCAGAAACACATCATATTCTATTCTATCACAAGAAGAGACAAGCAATTGAAGTTTGAGTTTATTGCATGTACCGGGGAAACGTCATTTCCATCGTTAATGTTTACATATTCGGACAAACCTTCGCAAACAAAAATGCAGTCTTTGCATCCTCTGCAAAAACTGCATTTCATTAATTATCCATTAAGATCACAATATCAGATATTACCTACCATTTTAGACGGATCAACCCAATTATCAAATTCTTCAGCCGTTAACAAACCCGATTCGACGGCCGCCTGCTTCAAAGACTTATTCTCACGATAAGCCTTCTGGGCTATCGATGCAGCCTTGTAATAACCGATCTTCGGATTAAGAGCCGTTACAAGCATCAATGAATCATCCAGATGTTTCTTTATATTCTCTTTTACAGGCTCGATACCGATAACACAATTATCATTAAAGCTCCTGCAACCATCGCCAATCAGGCGGGCGCTATGAAGAAAGTTATAAATAATCATCGGTTTGAATACGTTCAATTCGAACTGCCCGTTTGCCCCACCTACCGAAATAGCCACATCATTGCCCATCACTTGTGCGGCGATCATTGTCAATGCTTCGTTTTGGGTCGGGTTTACTTTACCCGGCATGATGGAAGAACCGGGCTCATTCTCCGGAAGATGGATCTCACCTATCCCGGCACGTGGACCGGAACCGAGCATGCGGATATCGTTTGCAATCTTCATCAGACTGACGGCTATACCCTTCAGTGCACCATGGGTAGACACGATCGCATCGTGAGTAGCCAATGCTTCAAACTTATTCGGCGCAGTAACAAACGGCAACCCAGTCAGTTGTGCAATTTTACGGGCAACATTCTCTCCAAAGTTATCAGGCGTATTGATACCCGTACCGACAGCAGTACCACCTAATGCCAGTTCTGCCAAATGCGGCAAAGTACTTTTCAAGGCATGAATACCATATTCCAATTGAGCAGCATAACCACTAAATTCCTGGCCAAGCGTCAACGGCGTAGCATCCATAAAATGGGTACGTCCTATTTTCACGATCGGCATGAACTCACGGCTTTTCATTATCAAACTCTTATGCAGCATCTCCAGGGCCGGGATCGTATTCTCCCTAAGCATTTTATATGCTGCGATATGCATAGCCGAAGGGAAAGTATCGTTCGACGACTGCGACTTATTCACATCATCGTTGGGCGACAATATCTTTACCTCATCCGTCAATTTTCCACCATTCAACACATGCCCGCGATAAGCTATCACTTCATTCACATTCATATTGGTTTGCGTTCCGCTACCGGTCTGCCATACAACCAAAGGGAAAGAGTCATCCAGTTTTCCATCCAGTATCTCATCACAGACACGTACAATCAGGTCGCATTTTTCCTGAGATAAAACTCCGGCATCTTTATTAGCCAGGGCCGCTCCCATCTTCAAATAAGCAAATGCCCGGATAATTTCTTTCGGCATCCGGTTTATATCCTGTGCAATCCTGAAGTTTTCAACACTACGTTGGGTCTGTGCACCATAATAGGCATCGATTGGGACTTTCACGTTTCCCATCGTATCTTTTTCTATCCGACATTCCATAAGTCTTTTTCTTTAATATCTTTTTTATAAAACCGTACAGATAATGAAATGTTTATACCTCAGGAGCATATATTTTGAAGTAACGAACCTTCATATAGCCATAAGTAAGGACGAAAAGCACGAAAACATATAAAAGCTCGGCCGTCCAGTAAACCATCAGCGGGACATCAAACTGTACCAATACCAAAAACAGATAGGCAAGATAAATCAGGATCGTAATCAGTTCAAAAACAAAAGCAGTCCGTGTCCGGCCCGTTCCCGTTACAGCATTACAATAAATATGTGCCGGAACCGACAGGAAATAATTGGAGAGCATTACAACAAAAGGCCAGAATGCATTCCGGATCAACTCTTGATTTTTAGTATAAATACCTAATACCTCATCCGAAAAAAGGAAGGTAAATACAAGCAACGGGATTCCCAGCATGTAGCTCAAACCCATCATCTTCCGGCATAAAGGCATGATATTACGATATTCCCCGGCACCGATCAGATTACTGACCAAAGATCCTGTTGTCGTTGAAAAGGAACAGACTATTACAAAAAATACAGTAGAAATACTACGGACTATATTTGCAATGGCTAGCTGCTCCTCTCCCAAATGTTCAATCACCACAAAAAACAAGAACCAGGGAGCCACGGCCGTAAAAGAATACATCATGCTCCATACCGAAAGCTTAAATAGTCGAAGTTGCAATTGCCAATCGTATACAGGCCGTAGTCCATAATAACGTTTGTCTATTTTGCGGCAAACATATACCACTAAAACGATCAGAAAAGAAAGTTCCGAAATGGTGGAAGCCAATGCGGCTCCGGATATTCCCAGCCGGGGAAACCCGAAGTTACCGAATATCAACAGATAATTCAATACAATATTAGTAATTACCATTACGACTGCCCCCGTTGTCAGTATCCGTGTCTTTGTTATTCCCACAAAGAAAGCCCGGAAAGCCAAAGCCGGAAAAGTAAACAACAGACCGAACGTACGCCAGTCCAGATATTTTATTACAGCCTTATAGACCTCTTCCGATGTGATCAGTTCAGATAATAAGATCGGAGAGAACAACCAGGACATTACGAACATAGATCCGGCCAACACAATAAGAAAGAACAGTCCCTGAAAGAATACTTTCCCCGTCTCATTATAATTCCCTTCTCCGTTACGACGGCCTACCATCACTTGTAACCCCAGACTGAAACCAAACCCCAGCATATAGATAGCCAGGTAATACATACCCGCCAGTGCGGCAGCTCCCAACTCCACCTCTCCATAGTGTCCCAGAAAGATAGCGTCTGTAATATTAATCAATTGCTCTATGAGAATGCTCATCATCACAGGAAAGTTGATGAGCCATATTTGTTTGTATGTGAAATTCATAATTCAACTTAGTATATATGCGTCACTATACATTCTTTTCAGAAGAATGCATCACGACAATTAATTATAAAATAAGATTTGTACCCTGTATAATAAGAGGATAGCGAATTGCAGACAAAGAAGGTCTTTGCCTTATGTCAAAGGAAACTACGCTATATACAGAGTTGACACTTCATAAGTTGAATAATCGGATTATTTGTAACAGTTGCAAATGTAAACGTTTTTCCGGACTATGACTACTAAAACGGCAGAAAATGAGAAATATAAAAAGGACGACACTCCTGCCGTCCCTTCCGTTCAATCACAAATGACCTTCTTATCTGTCGGAATACAGTCCAATCGTATTTCCTTCACTATCGGAAAACATAGCAAAATATCCGCGACAGTCAGCTTCGATCTTTGTCTTTTCCCTAAGAACCTTTCCCCCGTTGGATTTGATCAGAGAGAGTGTAGCTTCCATATCGTCTACATGCAAATGGATAAGTACACCGTTCTTTGACGGGAGAAAATCGGCAGCCCATGATACGGCACCCGGAGCCAAACCGTCTTCATCAGGGAAGAAAGCCATCTTTTCGGCATCGCACTCCATCACATCCAACTTCAGGCTCAACACTGTTTCGTAAAACTTTACGGCCCTTACGAAATCAGAGGCCGGAATCTCGAAGAAAGAAATTAACTTTTTCATGTTCACTTTTTTAGATAAACAGTTTCTGTCTTTTGACAATGCAAAGATAGAGTATGCCAAAAGCCGAGACTTGGAAAAAAAGGACATTAGCCGTTCTCCTGTGAGAAATAATCGGAATAGGGAGCACAAACGCCCAGATACTCTTTCGGGGTATATCCGGAGAAAACCTTAAATTCATTAATCAGATGCGGCTGGTCATAGAAGCCACATTCATAAGCCAGTTGGGAAAAACTTATATCCGGAGTAGATTGCAGTACATATAAAGCATGCTGGAAACGGACAATCCGCAGGAACTCCTTCGGGCTGATCCCGACATGTCCGGTAAAAATACGTTGAAACTGTTTAGTACTCGGATAAACGGATGAGGCAAGATCAGAGATACGCACTTCTCCTCCCCGCCGGTTGATCGTCCGAATGGCAGAAAACATCCGTTCGAGATTATGTTCTTTCGGTGGATTGAGACGGGACAGAAGGAAATGTTCGATCAGGCAGATACAATTCCTGTCGTCTGCTTCATATAATATACGGTCTTCCAGTTCCTGCAATTCGCGGTCGCCCAACTCATCGGCAGAAACTTTTTGGTTGCAAAACTCACTGACGGGCATCCGGAAGAATGCACTTACCGAATGTGTATGGAAGACAACAGCCAGTATCCTGATCGTTCCGGAAAAGCTCAGTTCGGAGTAACCGACATACTGCCCGCACAAAATAGACTGGCTGTTTACACGTCGGCTGTCGTGTGAGGAAGATAATAATATTGGATTCCCCCGATAGAAAAGCATCTGCACATTCCCGGTCGGGATGATGCGCTCCGTGTTTTCTATAGGACTATCCGTCTCCAACAACCAGTAATGCCTGACATAAGGAGCAAGTGCCGGCGATGGTAATAGTATCTGAAACGATTCCATGCCGGCAAATATACGAATTTATTCAATCGGTATATGGATTTCAGTCACCAGCTCTTCAGGAGCGGTATTGACCGGATTATTCAGATACTTTTCATATCCCGGCGCATCAAGCGGTCTGTATCCACTTTCTGGTATCAGATGCAGATAGATCGTATCATATACCGATTTCAGATGTTCATACGAACCTTTATAGCGGAAGATTAGATATTTAGCAGCAGGTAATTGCTTTACGCCAACCTCCCCTTTCGGTTCGGCTGTTTTCGGTAAAACCAGGCAAACATACGTGCGCAGCTTGTCAGGTTCCGTCACTTTTGGGTCGTCATGATAGATACAGATATGCTCGATCCCTTCCGAATACAGGTTCTGTTCTTTCACAAAGGCCCACAGTTTCTGCCAGGCCCCGCAAAAATCGAGAGTCATATAGGCTCCCGATAAACGGACATAGGCAATCTGACGGTCAGGATATTCTTTTACTTCAGTTTCTATATTCAAATCATGTCTTACTTCAACAGGTCTCATAATAATGTAATCTTTATTTTTACGATAATTATTAGGTGAAATACCATAGAACAGTTTAAAGGCCTTCGACAAGGAAGACGGGACATCATAACCTACGCGCCAGGATATTTCCTGTACCGACATATCCGAGTAACGCAGTAACCGAGCTGCAGTCTCGACCCTCATCCTGACAATAAAAGCACCGATATTCTCTCCCAGGAATGCTTTTACGATCCGGTGGAAATGCCAGGGCGAAAAACCGGACATCTCTGCCAGCATATCCAGATCAATTGTTTCGCTCAAATGATTGTTGATATATTCTACCAGGATATTTATTTTACGTTGATACTCTTCTTTTGTTGCGGGTCTTTGTTCCATATTCATTTTGTATTTCGCTACAAAGATAAGAGCAGGGAGGATAAGATACTTTTCCTATCTTGCTAAAAAAGGGCGACCATCACTGGCCACCCTTTCCATGTTCACGTTGAATTATCGTTTGTTTTTAAATCAGAGAGTGAATGTTTAATATCTAGTTGTTATAGGAATTTTACATAAGATTTATCTCTTCCGTTAGTAATCATCCTTATCGTACTCATCCGGATGAAACTCCCATACATCATCAAAACGTATAAGCCCACTCATGCCAGCTAAGACAAAACCTCTCTTGTCATTTGAGAAAGATGCCTGTGCCTTACGACTTACCCCTTTGAATTTGGCTACATTCTCCCACAAATCAGTTGAAGGAGAATATTTCCAGGTATCGGTACACAGGCTTCCGCTTTCACCGCAAGTCAGATAGGCTGAACCATCGAGAACAAAAGTAGCTGCCGACACACGAGCTATCGCATACTCATCATCATAACTTTCTTCCGAAGTATCCGAAATATTACGCAATTGTGTCCATATCCCTGTTGAAGGGTCGAACCTCCAGAAATCATCTGCATAAACTCCGTTATTCAATCCGCAGCAAATATATGCCTTGTCGTCGATCACGAAAGCGGATGCGCCACTCCGTTTACTTCCATCGAAATAGAGCTGTTCCCAACTATCGGTATCCGGATCAAACACATAAAAGTCTTTCAAAAAACTGCCGTCATAGCCGCAACCGACATAACCTTTACCATCAACACCGAAAGCCACTGCATCATAACGTGCACCGCCGGGAAAGTCGGCTCTTTGTGTCCAACTATTAGCTGCCGGATCATATTCCCAGAAATCATCCAACTTATTGCTTCCGTCATATCCGGTTCCGAAATATCCTTTCCCGTCAACCGCCATGGCAACTCCCGAGTTACGCGCCGCACCGGGAAAGTTCGCTTTCTGTGTCCAGGTATCCCGGTCCATATCATATTCCCAGAAATCCGACAAACGGCTTGTTCCATCAAATCCACAGACCAGGTATCCGTAATCTCCGATCGTAAACGATGCGACATCACTACGGGGAACCCCGTCAAAGTCGGATATACGATACCATTTTCCCATCAAGCAATCTTCCGTGTCATCATCATCGGGAATGATATCGTCATCCTCCTTACAAGAGACCATCGTTACGGAGAACATGGTCAACAGCAATAGAAACAACCTCTCAAATACATTCATACCACTTCTTCTATTTACTGATACAAAAGAACAAAGTATCTTACCTACGCACAAATAAAATCGACCAACAGGACTAATCTCCCGATGAACAGACTATTATAAAAGGTAAAGCCCATTCAGACGCACAAGCAGTAATTGTCTTTACAAAAAGAAAGGGCGACCATCACTGGCTACCCTTTCCGACGTTCACGTTGAATTATCGTTTGTTTCTAAATCAGAGAGTGAATGTTCAATATCACCAATTGTTATTGAAAAATCCTTGTTATTTTTAAGCCTTTCCAGGACCAGCGAACCGATCTTACGGGCACTGGCCTCATCCGGGAAAGACCTCAGCGTGTCAATTGCAGGAATGGAGGGCTGATATATCAACACCTTCTTGTTCATCACGATCTGATAGCCCCAGCCATCCTCCAATTGAAACGTTTGCAACTCCGGTTGCCGGCCGTCGGGAGACCCCACATCTCCATGACGGAAATAAAGAAATAAAATAAGTACCGGTAACAGCACCAGGCCCCAAAGAGCCTTTCTACCGTTAATAATCATCATCGTCGTATTCATAAGGGTGAAGTTCCCAAATGTCATCAAAACGGTAAGTGCTGCTCTTTCCCGTCGCCACAAATCCCCTTTCACCATTGGAAAAAGAAACAGCAACTGTACGGGCCGTACCTTTAAACTTGGCTACATTCTCCCACAAATCGGTTGCAGGATAATATTTCCACGTGTCGGAACGTATACTCCCACTTTCCCCGCAGGTCAGATAAACTGCCCCGTCGATAACGAAAGCCGATGCATTCGTTCGTACTATATTATAATCATCATCATAACTTTCATCCGAGGTATCGGCTATGTCGCGCAACTGAGTCCATGTCTCTGTTGAGGGATCGAACATCCAGAAGTCATCCACATAAGTACCGTTATTCGTTCCGCAACAAATATATGCTTTATCGTTCATCACGAAACTGGTTGCACCGCGCCGTTTGGTTCCGCCGATGCTGACGATCTGTTGCCAGCTGTTGGAACTGGGGTTAAACGCATAGAAATCTTTCAGATAATTCCCATCATAACCACAACCGATATATCCTTTGCCGCTTACACCGAAAGCGACAGCATCATAACGTGCACCGCCGGGGAAATCAGCTTTTTGTGTCCAGCTATTGGCGGTAGGATCATACTCCCAGAAATCGCTCAGTTTATTCGATCCGTCATATCCGGTTCCGAAATACCCTTTGCCGTCAACCGTCATGGCAACTCCCGAGTTACGCGCCGTACCGGGGAAGTTTGCTTTCTGTGTCCAGGTATCCCGGTCCATATCATACTCCCATAAATCCGACAAGCGGTTTGTTCCATCAAATCCACAGACCAGATATCCCTTATTCCCGATAGAGAACGAGGAGGCATCACTACGGGCCAAACCGTCGAAATCGGATACGCGATACCACTTTCCTATCAAATCATCATCATCGTCATCCCCACAGGATATCATTACCAGAGGCAGCAAGGCCAGCAGGAACAGAAATAGTCTTTTTTGTGTCATCATATAACGTGTTACTGTTTACGGATGCAAAAGAATAAAGTATCTCAAAATCCGGCAAATTAAATCGACAAACAGCCTTTCCTATCCGATGAATGGGGATTTCAGGAAGGTAAAATCCTTTTTGAGCCTTATACCGGACCTGTTACCGGCTAATCTGTGCAATCAGGCCATTAACAGAGAAATCCGGGGCATTGGCAGGTTATTCTTGCATGAAAAAGACTGAATCCGGTTCTTTGTGCGGTCAATTGAACAGTATATAATAATATGAAAAGAAACATTTTTCTGTTATGGATATGCCTGGCTATGGCCGGCAGCCTTTTCCAATCCTGCTATGACGAGAGTAACAAGTATGGTAACGGATTAGTCGACTCGGCTTTCCGCAACATCAGTACGGACACCAGCACAGTGACGGTTACCGCCCTGCTGATCGACTCGTTGGAGACTTCCGGCAAATCTCTTGTCATGTTAGGTGAATACACTCATCCTGTATGGGGCAAAATATCCTCCTCCAGCTATGTAGCTTATAACTGCCCGTCATACACGACCGATATCGATGCCCAGGTGGTACTCGACTCACTGGTCCTTTCTTTTAATTACGGAGGATATTATGTAGGTGACACCTTACCGGCTCAACGGATCAACATACATAAGCTGACCGAAAAAGTGAGATTGAACGATAACGGTTATCTCTATAACACCTCATCGTTCGCCTACGAAACAGAGCCATTGGCCACCAGCACGTTCATCCCCCGGCCTCAAAGCGGGGAAAAGCTACTGGTACGTCTGCCCGATGAGATGGGACAGGATTTTCTAACCCGTTTCCACAAAAGGGATATCCAGGTCAGCTCCGACTATTTTGAAGATTACTTCAAAGGGCTCGTCGTCATACCGGAGGTTACGGGCAACCAGTCGCTGCTCTCTTTCCAGGTTGCAGACAGTTCGGCGACGTTGGTCCTTCATTACCACATCATCGACGAAAAGGAGAATGAACAGGTATTGACATTCACCCCTAACACGACTACCCAGTTCAACCATATCGACCACGACCGCACAGGTACAATTATGGAACCTTTTCCGGCAGGCCAGAAAGAGATACCGTCTGCCTTACTCGATAACCGAGGCGTTCTTTTCGGTGGCCTGGGATGGTACACGCGTCTGGAATTTCCTTTTATCAATAACATCCTGATGCAAGGTGAACAGGTTGCTATCGAAAGTGCCTTGCTGAAAATCTACCCTGAACCCGGTACGTTCTCCGGAACCAACGCACTCCCCGACAGTATTTATCTCTATATCGCCGATGAGAACAATGTTGTCACCGATGCCGTAACAGATTATCTGGGAACAGCCGTACAAAGCGGTACTTTAGTGAAAGACGACACATACGACGAAAACACCTATTACTATTTCGATATCACAGACTTTATGCAACAGGAACTGGGAGCTTTCGGGATGTACAAACACAACCTGCAACTGGTGTTCAATGAAGACACTTATACGACATCGTTCCGCAACCTGACTTTCAGTGACCAGCAGGGCCGTTCTCCTATTGTCTTACAGCTAATCTACAAAATATATGAAAGTTATTAAATATCTGATCCTTTTCTTTCTGTCGGCCGTAACCGCCAATGCTCAAAACATTATGACCTCCTCGCCTTATTCGATGTTCGGACTCGGTGAGATCGTAACGGGTTTATATGGTTCCAATTCTGCTATGGGAGGCGTATCGACCGGTATGCGCGATGCCTGGCTGATCAATACGGAAAACCCGGCCGGACTGACCGGACTCGACACGCTCCGCCTCTTTGCCGAGACTTCGGCATTCCTGAAAAGCGAATCTTACCGGTCGAAAAGCGGTAGCAGTCATGCCTTCACCGGTAATGTATCGGCCTTTTCCCTGGCTGGACGCATTATTCCCCGCTGGTATATGGCAGCCGGCCTGACACCTTATTCATCGGTCGGTTATTATTTCCAGAGTACACAACCGCTGGAAGGATCGCCCGATTCATATTATACCAGCATATTCGAAGGATATGGCGGACTTTCCAAAGTCTACCTGACAAATGCCTTCATGCTGACTAAAAACCTTTCGGTCGGTGTCAATGTAAGTTACATATTCGGCAACACGAAACTCACGGAAAGCCAAAGCGACATTTCAGTTGAAAACAGAATGTACACACATAATTTCTATGCCGACTTCGGATTACAGTATCACCGCCAACTCAACCGCGATGCCTCCTTTACGGTAGGAGCTGTCTACGGATATAAACAACGGCTGAAACTGGAAAACTCGATCGCCATTACTTACAGCAGTAGCGAGACAGAACAAAGCAAGAAGAATACGACGCAATACCTGCCGCAATATTTCGGAGTTGGAGGTTCGTTGGCTTATAAGAAATGGACGTATGCCCTCGACTACAGCCTTCACCAATACAGCTGTCTCTCATCGGGCGACAGCCGGGTAAAGTTCAAAGATTCGCATGAGTTGAAAATGGGTATCAGCTATTTCCCGGACGGATATACGTCGGGAAGTTACTGGAAACGGATCACGTACAAAGCCGGAGTAGATCTATCTACTCCCTACATGCAGATCAACGGACAGACCGGTTACTCGTACCGGGTGAGTGCAGGAATGGGACTGCCGGTAATGAACGGACGTATCAATGCAGCTTTTTATTATGACCGCACACAACTGAAGAATAATGTGTTCGGACGGGAAGCCTTCGGGGTAACGGTTTCATATACATTGAGCGAGTTATTCTATAAACTGAAGTTATAATTTATCACAGGAATGCTTCTGATCCGGAGAGTAGAGCCGCCGATCCGGCATGCCTGTGATAACAGGGATAGCACTATAGTGTCAGTGCATACCACACTATTGTGTCAGCACACGTCACACTATAGTGCCGGAGAAGTAATATTCATCAGTAGTAAATTACTTTGAAGACGTCCCGCTTTCCAGAATGCTGACAATCGAGAATAAGGTAAAGCAAATGCCTCCCAGACCGGCCAACACACGTGCCGGAACGAAATAGTAAGCATGAACCGAACCCAGTTCAAACAGAAATGCGGAGAGGAACAGACAAGTCAAGGCTGTGAAAATAGGTATCAACGGGATACGGTTGGACAATTTGAATTCGTGCCTCCATATCTTCGACAACAAAATCACTTTACTGGATATACTGTAACAAACCAGTCCCAGCCCTATCATTATATAACCGGTCGTCCCGTTTGCCGGATTAGCAGTTGCCAGGATCAGGATAATCCCCCAGACAACACAAATACTTCCCATGATCAATACCATAACCGGCCAGAACTCCCGTTCGGTAGGTGTAAAAATATTCCTGATCTGCCGGGCGATCGTCGCTACCAAAGCAATCAGGCTGGTACAGATACAGGCCAGGCCGATCATGACATGCCCTGCTACAAAATATTCCGAACCACGATCACTCCCGCCCAACAGCCAAAAGGCCCACACCCAGGCAACCAGCGCGATCAGGCCTGCAATGGCGATCAGGGTCAGCCCCTGAGCACGGGTAAAAGCTTCAGGCGGAACATCATGGTCCGTCTTTTTCGCATTGACGGTAATCATCGTAAACCGGGTGGAAGAAGTTGCCGTAGTCGAAACGCAGGCGGTGATCAACCCGACCCCGCAAATCACATGTCCGGCCACAAAGGAAGAAGCATCGGGCGACCGCATGATACAGATCCCGGCTATCACGGTCAGAAGGGCTGACAAATACCCCAGTGCCGGAAGCGCATACCGGCTTATCTGCCCAAACGTATGGATGATCTGCCGGATAATCGTTGCCGCAGTCGAGAACAGCGCGATACAAATCATCCCCAGGGAGAATATCACCGGGCCTGCAACAAACCGACTCGGGTCTGTTCCATACGCCAGAACGAACCATCCATAACCGAAACAAAACAGGGCCATCAGCAGAGGTATCGCCCTGAACAGAACACTAATGCCGTAATTCATAGTCTATTTGTTTTTTAATTTTCATCCAAACAGACAGGATTACGGCATTGTTCCTCAAATTACATTTTTATAGAATCTTTTTAGTTATCAGGAGCTGACAGCCTTATTCCTGCAAGGCCAACCGCCCCATCAATGCAGGCAGGTAAGAGTCGCTGATCGGAATCAGTTCGTCACCGATGCGTATCCGCTTCCGCTCAATATAGCTGATATGCGAGAGAGATACGATATAGGAACGGTGTACCCGGCAGAACAGACCGTCCGCCAGATTTTCCTCAAAACGCTTCAGGCTTACCTGCGACAGGAGTGGCTTGCCCGTAGTACGGTGAATCTTCACATAATCGCCATAGCCCTCCAGGAAAAGGATATCTTCCCTGCGAAGACGAATGATCTTACTTCCTTCCCGAACAAAAACGGGTTGTTCGGTTTGTTCCCTGTGCAATACATCATGCACATCCGCCAATGCTTTATCCAACTTCTCAAAATAGCCCATCAAGGCGTTCAACGTAGAAGCATCCCCATCGAAAGTAATACATTTCAACATAGTTCCGTATCTTTTAAGTTTATGCTACAAATAAATAAGAAAGTTCGGTGAACAAAGGTTAAGGGCCGATAAATGGTACAACTTAGTCGGTGAATCGCCCAAAGGGGCGGGGCGAAAAAATTTACCGGAATGATGCAGTATTTCATCCGTTCACTCTTCCATCAGTATCCATTTCTTAAAAACAGGGGTCTTTGTCTTGCTGATAATGATACGTTCGGGAATAGGCAAAATGAGATTGACGGACAAACGGCTTCCGAACCACAAGTCGATATCTTTAATCGCTTTCCGGGAGATGATAAACTGGCGGTTTGCCCGGAAGAAATGCCTCTCGTCGAGTTGATCGCCCAAGGCATCCAACGTACGGTCTACCGGATGCTGTTTGCCATCGGAGGTATAAGCCGTCACTTTTTCATTTGCCGTATAGAAATACAGGATATCTTTTACCTGCAAAGGATAAAACTTATCTGTCAGCATGATAAGCAAACTTTTGATCACATGGCGTCCCTGTATGACATCGTTGGTCTGCCGGATATGGGCCAGGCGTTCCTCGGGACTGAACAGGCGAAGTTTGCTCAAGGCACGTTCCAGCGAAGTGAGCGTTACGGGTTTCAACAGATAGTCGATACTGCTCACCTGGAAGGCTTGCAAAGCATACTCATCATAGGCCGTAGTAAAAACAACCGGAGCTTCGATCTCGACCTGTTCGAATATTTTAAAAGCGGAACCGTCTGCCAGATGGATGTCCATAAAGATGATATCCGGTTGAGGGGCCGTATGGAAATAGACCACACTTTCTTCTATACTTTCCAGTTCCGCTACTATTTCGATCGGGATAATGGAGTTTTGAGCCAATATCGCTTTCAGGGTGCTTACCGCAGCCGTTTCATCTTCTATTATTACAGCATTCATACGATCTATTTTGGTTTATAATAATCCGGAGCTTATTCATACCGGTTTATTCGATAAAGGAAGGGACACTTTGAAATATTCTTTCCGGTTGGAGATATTGATATCTTTACCGGTCAACAAACGGTAACGCCCCCAGAGATTCTTTAAGCCGATACCGCTACTGTGCTCCTCCTCAACCTTCGGCTGAACTTTATTGGAGACCACCAACATGTTCTCCCCTGTAGTATAAATGTCGATTTGCAACGGATACTGCTTGCTGATCACATTATGTTTGACTGCATTTTCAATTAACGGCAGTACGCTCAGGATAGGAAGCGACCAAAGCAACAGGGCCGGTTCGGCCTGTATGGAAAAAAACAGTTTTCCTTCATAGCGTACCCCCAGCAGATAAGTATAGGCTTTTACGAACTGCAATTCTTCTGCCAGCGTAACCATTTCCTTCTTATTGCTTTGGAGGATATACCGGAATACATTCGACAGTTCATCCAGATAAGTCAGTGTCTGTTCCTTTTCTCCATTACGGATCAGCGAATTAAGACCATTGAGTGAATTAAAGAAAAAATGGGGATTGATCTGTCCCATCAGGGCGTTGTATGATGTTTGCAGCTTTTCCGTTTTCAACTGTTCATATTCCAGCATCATCTGTTGTTTACCGCTGAGTAGACGGATCAGGAGCACACTCAGAAGTACGGTCAATAAAACAAACAGATGCTCCGTGAGTTGCGGATGAAAAAAGAAGGGAGGTGATGCCATCCGGCTAATGGCTACAGTCTCCATCCGGTCTCTCGCCTTTGAAACAGGCCGCCCGTATCCCGGAATGATCTTATCGGAAGAAGATACCTTCACATTCGGGACATCCTTTATAATAAACTCGTGAATCTCCATATCTTGCGCCAGAAATTCACTCTGGGCAAACGGGTAGACCGTCAGAAGCCCCAGCCCGACAAGAAAACTGACTGCCCCGGCAAACAAGACTACTTTATATTCTTTTAGCTTCAACAGTTTATCCCCCACCTTGTACATCTGTACATCCACCATAAAAAGAATGAAGGCAAACAGGAAAAACCAAACCAAAGGAAAATAAAAGAAATAACCATGCAACAGTACAGGAGGCGCCATCATATATTTGTCATTCGTCATATTGACCGCATGATCATAACTACGCATCAACATCGGGAAATTGACAAAAAGGGTCAATAGTACGGATATTGTAAAACCAATCAACAACTCACTCTTTCCGGAACGTAACATACAGGACTAATTTATAGGATGTAAAGATAACGTTCCCCGCTTACATGAAAAATTCCTATCGACGAAACGGACAAAAACATCGGTGAAACGTCCCTTTTCCAATGAAACCTGTATCCAACAAAAAAGCCACCCGAATAAATCGGATGGCTTTTTGTATGGCAATTAAATCCAAACGGATTAGAATCTTCTTTCTTTGATTCTTGCTTTCTTACCTGTAAGAGCACGCAGGTAATACAATTTAGCACGGCGTACTTTACCCAGCTTGTTAACAGTGATGCTTTCGATGAACGGTGATTCGATCGGGAAAATTCTCTCTACACCAACGTTTTCAGACATCTTACGAACAGTGAAACGTTTCTTGTCACCATGTCCTGAGATACGGATCACTACGCCTCTGTACTGCTGGATACGTTCTTTGTTACCTTCTTTAATACGGTAAGCTACTGTAATAGTGTCACCACTCTTGAATGAAGGATACTCCTTCTTTGTAGCAAACGCTTCTTCTGCAATCTTAATTAAATCCATTGTTTTATAGCTTTTTAATTGTAATTTAAAATGAAACGCAATATAACGGGCGACCTGTCCCGACAGAGATTGCGCAAAGCGGATGCAAAGTAACGAAAGATTTATTTGATACGCAAATAGATTGAAGAATATTTGCGTCACTCGTATAAAACCTCGGCAGATTTGTTTATTTTTGGAGAATAATAATGATTACGTGAAGATGAGGAAGATACTTACAATACTGTTTTGCTCTGTGTGTTTACTGACTGCCAAAGCACAGACTATACCCAATATGTACCGTAACGTCGATCAGGCAAAAATGAATCACTGGGTTGATTCCGTGTTCGATACAATGACTTACGACGAACGGATAGGGCAACTCTTTATGGTCATAGCCGAGCCGAAATCGGAGAACCGCAATATGCAACGGCTGATGCGGTATGTGAATGAGATAAAGGTCGGCGGGATCCTTTTCCATAAAGGGAATCCGGTCACCCAGGCGGAAGTGACCAACCGGCTGCAGAAAGCATCTCGTGTCCCGATGTTCGTTTCGCTGGACGGGGAATGGGGGCTGTCCATGCGACTTAGCGGAACGACCCGTTTCCCGAAGAACATGATGTTGGGAGCTATCGAAGATGATAAACTGATCACAGAATATGGCCGGGAAGTAGCCCGCCAGTGCAAAGAGATGGGGATACAAATAAACTTTGCCCCAGACATAGATGTGAACAGCAATACAGACAATCCGGTCATCGGCCTGCGCTCTTTCGGTGAGAATCCGCGAGCTGTGGCCGACAAGGGAATTGCGTATGCCCGCGGTCTGGAAGGTGCAGGCATCATCTCCGTTGCCAAGCATTTTCCCGGACATGGCGATACAGCGGAAGATTCACATAACACGTTACCGGCCGTCCACCACGACCGGGCACGTCTGGACAGTGTCGAACTATATCCTTTCAAACGATATATCTATGATGGTTATGCGGGAATCATGACCGGACATCTCTATATCCCAGCATTGGATAAAACCCGTAACCTGCCTTCTTCCCTCTCCCGCCCTATCGTCACCGGACTGTTGAAAGAGGAGTTGGGTTTCAGAGGTCTGTGTTTCACTGACGCACTCGCTATGAAAGGTGCAACCACCCGCAAATCGGATAATCCGTCGGTGAAGGCGTTGTTGGCAGGAAATGATATTTTGCTGGCACCGGCAGCTCCGATCAATGACTTTACCGCTGTCAAAGAAGCGATCGACGAAGGTATCCTCAGCATAGAGGACATTGAGGCTAAATGCATAAAGATCCTTCAATATAAATATATTACCGGACTGAACAACTATCGTCCGGTCGACACGAAAGGGTTAAGCAAACGACTGAACTCACCGCATGCCGCCTGGCTGGCAGCCAAGCTCAACGCGGAAGCAATCACTTTGTTGAAGAACGAAGAGAATATAGTTCCGCTCAAACAATTGGATAAAAAAAAGATTGCAGCTTTGTCTATCGGTGCATCCGTCGGAAATGAGTTTCAGGAAATGCTGGGACGCTATGACAGTGTTGCTTGTTTTAGCATCAGCCGCAATTCTACAGCCGCACAAGTTCAGAACATCTATAAACAACTGGAAAAATACGATGTGATCATCTGCGGCATACATACTGTCCGTATCCCCGAAAGCCTGTTACTCCGTCAGTTAACCACAAAAAAAGAAGTAGTCTTCGCTTTCTTTACCCTGCCTTATTCCTGTAAAGAATATAAGAGTTCCATCATGAAGGCCAAAGCGGTTGTCATGGGATACGAAGGTACCCCTCTTGCACAGGAATATGCTGCACAAGTCATTTTCGGAGGAGTCCCGGCCAAAGGCAAGCTGCCTGTCACGATTCCCGGACTATTCCATGCCGGTTCGGGTATCTTTACTGAAAAGACACGGCTCGGCTATCATGAACCGGAAGAAGTCGGAGCCAATGCCGTACGTCTGGACGTTATCGATGCGATTGCTGAAGACGGACTCGAACAAAAAGCCTATCCTGGTTGTCAGGTACTGGTAGCTAAAGACGGAATGATCATTTACGACAAATCATTCGGCTATTTTGATTACGACCAGAAACAGCAAGTAGAAGAAAATTCCGTCTACGACCTCGCCTCTGCCTCCAAGGCGGCAGGTACATTATTAGCGGTAATGAAAGCCTACGATGAAAAGAAGTTCACCCTCAATAACAAAATATCGGATTATGTTCCTGAATTGAAGGACTCCAATAAAAAAGACCTGAATATAAAGGAGCTGCTTTATCATCAGTCGGGGGTTATCTCCACAATCAACTTTTACCTGGATGCAATTGATAAAGACAGCTATAAAGGAAGTCTTTACAGCCGCGAAAAGAATGCTACACACCCGGTACGCTTCGATGCCAAGACCTATGTCCGCAACGACTTCAAATACTTGCCGGGACTGGTGTCTTCCACCCAAAAGCCGGGATTTACCACCGAAGTCGCCCGCAACTTCTACCTGCACGACTCTTTCAAAGATAGTATCATGCAGGATATAAAAGACTCACGGCTCGGTACACGCGGAAAGTACGTATATAGCTGTGTCAACTTCATCATGCTGAAAATGATGGTGGAAAATCAGATGAAACAGCCGATGGACCAGTTGCTTCATAACGATTTCTACAGCCGGTTGGGAGCCTGGCACACGACCTATAATCCACTCCAAAGAATGGACAGCCTGCAAATCGTCCCAACCGAGAATGACCAGTTCGTACGCCGCCAGTTATTACGCGGTTATGTACATGACGAGGCCGCCGCCTTCCAGGGAGGTGTATCCGGTAATGCCGGACTGTTTTCGAATGCCAACGACCTGGCGAAAGTTTTACAGCTTTTCCTGAACCAGGGCACATACGGCAACGAACCATACTTGTCAGCAGAAACCTGCCGCCTTTTCACTCAAAGCAAAAGCCCGACAAGCCGCCGCGGACTGGGCTTCGACAAGCCTGCCGTCGGAACGCACAAAAGTTCCCCCTGCAGTAACCTGACACCACCTTCGACGTACGGCCATACAGGTTTTACCGGAACTTGTTTCTGGGTGGACCCGGATAATCAGTTACTTTATATATTCCTTTGCAACAGGGTTAATCCGTCACGGGCCAACAACAAACTCAGCGCCTTAGATATCCGAACACGCATACAGGATGCAATCTATAAGGCGATTGATAGGAAAAGCCAAAAAGATTAGTATTTTTGCACCACCTTATTATAACAACATTAATTACTAAAACAAATAAAGTATGCTATTCGGACACGGTGATGACTTTTACAATTCGCAGAATGAAGTGAAGATAAACTTCAGTTCTAACGTATGGCACGGTGCTAACCTTGATAAACTCAAGGAACATCTTAATGAACAGTTCAGTAAACTGACACGTTATCCGGAGCCGGATGCTGCATCACTGAAAAGACTGCTTGCCCGCCGGTATGAAATAAAAGAAGAAAATGTAGTGGTGACAAACGGCTCGATCACTGCCTTCTACCTGATCGCCCAGGCTTGGAAAGGGGCTAAATCCACCATTGCCGTACCTTCATTCTCGGAATATGAAGATGCTTGCCGCCTGCATGAACATGAAATCAATTTCTTCTCTACCTCCGATGATCTTTCGGAACTTTCTCTGGAAGGACAGGATTTCTGCTGGATATGTAATCCTAACAATCCGGACGGAAAGCTACTTCACCGCTCTGAGCTTCTGAGATTGATTGCAGCTAACCGCAATACAAAGTTTATCATCGACCAGGCTTACGTCGCCTTTACGACAGAAGACATGTTGAAACCTTCCGACGTAAAGAACAACCCGAACCTGATCCTGATCCAGTCTATATCGAAAGCATACAATATTCCAGGATTACGTATCGGCTATCTGGTCGCTTCTCCTGAAATAGCAGCGGAAGTAAACAAATATATCATCCCCTGGTCGGTCAATGCCATCGCACTCGAAGCCAGCAAATACATCCTGATCCATCCGGCCCAGTTCACCCTGCCTATCCGCAAATGGCAACGTGAAACAGCCGAACTGATCTATCAGCTGAGTAAATTCGACAATCTGGAAGTGATACCGACGGCCACTACATTCTTCCTTGTCCGCCTGAAAAAAGGGACAGCTGCCGAACTGAAAAAGTATTTATGGGACAATTACGGTATCCTGATCCGCGATGCATCCAACTTCCGCGGACTGGATGAAACGTATATCCGCCTATCTACCCAGACAACAGCCGAAAATCAAATTCTGATCGATGCGATCCGTGAATGGTTTGCCCAACTATAAGCAAAGAATTGATTTACAATTAATAATTCAATCCCGGCATATCTCTCAGACTGATATGCCGGGATTGAATTTTCAGCTCTAAACGACTAAGTTCGTTATTCCCACCATCTAAAAGACAACCTTCCTGGCATTAAATGTAAAAGTCCGTACATCTTTATAAGTAATGCATGCTTTTCTTTTTCGTAAAGTATACACTACACATATGTAACCTATGCCTTACAAAAATAAAACAGAGACCTTACTTATATCAATGTCATAAGAAAAGTGGTTAAAAGTCATATGCTTAACGGTTAATATACAGGATAAAATTGCTTAATCCTCAATACCTGGCACCAGCCTGTATACAACAAATAAAACAACAAGAAAAAGAGAACGATCTATAGTATCCTTTGCAGAAAATTTTATCTTTGTAAAGAATTACCAGTATCGTCTTGAGTTTGAGCACTCCGGTCGATAAGATATCCGGATTATATACACTAATATTAATATAAAAATATCGATTCCATGAATCTTTGCAACCGACTTTTACGACAACTGACTATATGCCTTTTTTGTCTTTTTACAGTCATCAGTTTACAGGCACAGATCAGCGAGGGTGGCCTGCCGCCTAGTTTTCAGTTCAAATCTAACTTCCGAAGTACAGAACAAGCCATACAAATCCCGGCAAATTTCAGTGTCGAAGACCTTAAGGTTGTCGATGCATGGCATGTTAGCCAAGGTGCTCCGCTGTGTATTGCCAAAGTAATCGACACCGACTTCAACATAGCGAACGACGGAGACTGGATCACCTTACCCGATGGTCAGCAAGTATGGCAGTTACATCTGCAGGCGAAAGATGCAATTGCCCTGATCTTCTATTATTCCGACTTCTACATTCCGGAAGGAGGCAAATTGTATATTTACAATGCAAACAAAACCCAGGTATTGGGAGCCTATACCAACCGTACACATCCTCAAAACGGAGCTTTTGCAACCGAACTTATCGCTGGTGATGAAGCTGTACTGGAATATGTACCCGCCCCCTCCGGAAAAGAAGCGTTTCTGCAAATCGACAAGGTAGGATACGGATACAACCACTTATCCATTGAAGCCCCCGGTGCCGGTCAGTCAGATCCTTGCCAGGTTAACATCAACTGCGAAGAGGGAGACAGCTGGCAGCTCCAAAAGAAAGGAGTCATTCAGATGATACAATTGATAGACGATGCCACCTATATCTGCTCTGCTTCTTTGATAAATAACACAGCGAAAGATAAAAAACCTTATGTATTGAGTGCCTTCCACTGCTCACGGAATATGTCTGGGACAAAGGAGGCTACCGACGAAGAGCTGAATCAATGGTTGTTTTATTTTCACGAAGAACACTCGGGTTGCGATAACGAATCACCGATCCTTCCGATCAAAACCATGGTCGGTTGTACCCGAAAAGTAGCTATCCCTGTCGAAAGCGGTTCAGATGGCCTGCTCCTGTTATTGAATCAGAATATACCGGACGATTACGATGTGTTTTTCAATGGATGGGATCGTATAAACAAACCTTCTCTCTCCGGAGTCGGAATTCACCATCCGACAGGCGACTATATGAAGATATCCACTTACGGTAAATATCCCACAGAATCAGCAACCTGGCAGAGTCGCGACACATGGCAAACAGGAGCGAAAAACGCTCATTGGAATGTCATCTACGATGCAACCCCCAACGGACACGGAGTAACCGAAGGCGGCTCTTCCGGTTCACCGCTGTTCAACAGTAACGGATTAATCATCGGGACACTGAGCGGAGGTAACTCCAGTTGCGAAGACCCCGAAGGCCTGAACCTATATGGCAAATTATCCTTCCACTGGAATAAATACAGCGAAAACAATACAGGCCGGATGGATATCTGGCTCGATCCGTTGCAAACGGGAGTAACCACACTGTATGGAATGACGCAAACGGGGGAAACGATAGGAAGTAACTATAAAGGCCCCGCCAATCTGACATATCAGGAAACAGGCAACAGAGATATTTTAATGAAATGGTCGGCTCCCTTATACGATCAGTTAGCAGGATGGGGTACGTCAAGCCGTTACAGTCAATATGGATTACAAGGGGAACCTTTCTATTTCGCACAAAAATGGGACACGAGCGACTTGTCCCCCGTGCATAAGAAAACGATTACACACGTCTGCATCTATACAGTATCGAATGTGACATACGGTATATATATCAAGCAAGGAAATCGTATCTATGAAGAAGATGTCATCGAATCCGATCCGGGCAAATTCAATTCGGTCAAACTCAAAACTCCCTTTGTAATCGATTCTAATCAGGAGCTACTGGTAGCCATCCATGTGAAAGAATATGGCAATGACGTTTATCCGGCTTTCGTAGATGAGGGACCGGCAATAGATGGAAAAGGAAATATTTATTCGTTAGACGGAAAAGAGTGGAAAACTTTCGCTAAGGAGGAGTTTAATGCCAATACACTCCTGGCCATCAACATTTCATCTCAGGATGGTGAATTAACTTCAAACTATACGACATCCGGTATGCAACGCATACCGGTTACTCCAGCCGGCCCCTCGGAAACACCTCGGTTGTCAGTCAAAAGATCAAATGTTGTTTCTGATTTGCCCGAAAGTTCCCTGATCACAGCTTTCCCTGAATTGACGGAATATAAGGTGTATCAGGATCAATCTCCACTAGCGACATTGCCGGGTTCACAAACACAATATACGGTCAAAAACAGAATCTCCGATGTATCGCTGTTTCAGGTATCGGCCCTCTATGGAAAAGAGGAAAGTCTTCCCGTCAGTGCCCAAATAGAAACAAGCGTCAGCAACGAACTGACACCGGTTAAAGAGGAAATAGATATTCACCCTCGTGTATTCAGCGAAGAAGTTCAGATACAAAATCACCAGCAGGTAAAGGTGTTGGAAGTTTATTCTTCTGATGGCAAACTGGTACGGAAAATACAACGCCCGAACAACACTCTGAACACCAGCAGCCTATCCACTGGTGTTTATATCTTCAGGCTTTCTACTGAGGAAGGGACAAAGACCATACAAGGTATAAAGCACTAAAGGATAAATCTGCATATACATAAAAAGCCTCTCTGATAATTCTACCAGGGAGGCTTTCAAATATATATCAAATCTATTTCTTACTTTTTGTAAGTCTTATAGCCATAGACAGCCAGGTTACCCAATTCTTCTTCAATGCGAAGCAGCTGGTTATACTTAGCCATACGGTCTGAGCGGCTCAACGAACCAGTCTTGATCTGTCCTGAATTAGTAGCAACAGCGATATCGGCAATCGTAGCATCTTCCGTTTCTCCTGAACGGTGTGAAGTTACAGAAGTATATCCGTTACGGTGAGCCATCTCGATAGCATCCAGTGTTTCGGTCAATGTACCGATCTGGTTTACTTTGATCAGGATAGAGTTGGCACAACCTTCTTCAATACCTTTTTTGAGGAATTCTACGTTTGTAACAAACAAGTCATCACCCACCAGCTGAATACGGTCACCCAAAGCCTTGGTTAACTTCTTCCAACCTTCCCAGTCGTTTTCATCCATACCGTCTTCGATTGAGTCGATCGGATATTTATTTACTAATTCGGTCAGATATAATACTTGTTCGGTAGCTGTACGCTTTGCACCATTCGGACCTTCAAATTTAGTATAATCGTAAGTTCCTTTCTTATCATAGAACTCAGACGAAGCACAGTCCATAGCGATAGTTACATCCTTACCCGGTTCGTATCCGGCAGCCTTAATTGCAGCCATAATAGAACCCAGTGCATCCTCTGTTCCGTTAAGAGCCGGAGCAAAACCTCCTTCATCACCAACAGCAGTACTCAGACCACGATCGTGTAAGACTTTCTTCAATGCGTGGAATACTTCGGCTCCCATACGCAAACCTTCACGGAAACTCTTCGCGCCAACCGGGCGGATCATAAATTCCTGAAATGCAATCGGAGCATCGGAGTGCGAGCCACCATTGATAATGTTCATCATCGGAACAGGCAGCACATAAGCATTCGTTCCGCCGATATAACGGTAAAGTGGCTGGTCCAGATAATTGGCGGCAGCTTTAGCTACGGCAAGCGAAACACCTAGCATGGCATTGGCTCCTAACTTAGACTTCGTCTTTGTTCCGTCCAAAGCGATCAGTTTATGGTCGATCTCACGCTGGTTCAAAGCACTCATACCGATAATTGCTGGTGCAATAATCTTGTTCACATTATCTACGGCTTTCAGAACACCTTTGCCGCTATAACGTTTTTTATCGCCATCACGAAGTTCGATTGCTTCGTTTTCACCGGTTGAAGCACCAGAGGGAACAGCAGCACGGCCAAACGCACCACATTCAAGAAGTACATCTACTTCTACTGTCGGATTTCCACGGGAATCAAGGATTTCTCTACCTATTACTTTTTCAATTTTCATAACCTAAATATTTAGTACTCTATTATTTTTCACTCAGTACAAATATAACAAAGTTTACACGCTGATTGTTGCCAGTCCCTTATAGAGTTTTTCGATGAATAAATAGAAGAGTTTCTTTTTCAATTCAATATTTTATCTAAATTTGCGACAAGAATAAGTTGATATTTTTTCCTAAAAAGTTTCAACCATTTGCATTTATCAAATGTTTTAACATAAAAGTCCTGTTTTGGTTGGGTTATGAAAAAGATTCTATCCATATTGACACTCCTTATTCTGGTCCTTACCGGCCAGGAAGTTGCGATCAATGCAGATAGCGAAACTATAGTCCAACAATGTACCCTGAACGATGACGAAAGCTCCTCTTCTCTGGATATAGAGCTTAAGAAGTTTGAAGTAGGAAAAGTTCCCCTCGAGTCTCATGATATAACAGCCCGTACTATATCGGCTTCTGACAACTACGAACGACTGTTCAAATTATCGAACAACAATAAAAACCTTCTCCTTTTACACTTGAAGGGGCAAGCTACACAATATAAAGTATCGGAAACTTTATCTACAATTCAAACCTTAAACTACTCTTCGCTTCGTAAATGTGGAAATCTTTGGATCTACGTTTTACGAAAACTCGTTATTTGATATTATAGATTAGACAATTGTAATTGCTGGTTATACCCTTTTTATAAGGTATGATCCGGATGCACATTCCCTTAATTGTGCACTCTGACTATTATTTTCTGTTTATTATCTCCAATATAATATCAAAATTATGAAAACAAATAAATCTGTTATATTAAAAACATCCAACGGCGTATCGGCCGGCATCGTTATTATCGTTTGCTTTATCCTGGCAGTATGTTTCTTTCAATTCGTCCTGGGTAATCCATCTAACTTTATGGATAATAATCCTGACAACCATCCGCTTCCCGGAAATTATGCAGGTACGATCTACAAAGGAGGTTATATAGTTCCTGTTGTAATCACTCTTCTATTGACTGTTATTACATTAAGTGTAGAACGTTTCATCGCTATCAGCCGCTCCAAAGGGAAAAAAGGATTGATGGGTTTCGTGCAGACCATTAAGAAAGACCTGGAAGAAGGTAATCTGGATGCCGCAAAAGCAGCCTGCAAAGAGCAGCAAGGCTCCGTTGCCAATGTCGTTAATGCAGCTCTGACCCGCTATGCGGATGTTGCAGAGAGGACAGACCAGACAAAAGAACAAAAGATGGTCATCATTCAGAAAGAGATTGAAGAAAGTACGGCGCTGGAGTTACCGACTATGGAACAGAACCTGCCTGTCATCGCTACGATCTCAACGTTAGGTACCTTGTTCGGATTGCTGGGAACAGTATTAGGTATGATCCGTTCATTTGCCGCTTTGGCTAATGCGGGTGCTCCCGACTCCGTTGCTTTGTCTACTGGTATCTCTGAAGCGCTGGTTAATACGGCTTTAGGTATCGCCACCGGTGCTATGGCCATCATCTCATACAACTATTTCACCAGTAAAATAGATAATATTACTTATGCTATTGACGAGATAGGTTTCTCTATCGTACAGACATTCGCCGCTAAACACTGAAGCATATGCCTAAGATCATAGTAAAACGCAAGAGTACATTCATTGACATGACGGCAATGAGTGACGTAACGGTATTGCTACTTACTTTCTTTATGCTGACATCTACCTTTATTCAGAAAGAACCGGTTATGGTAACGACACCGGGGTCTGTTTCCGAAATCAAAATACCGGAAACAAATATTCTTTCAATCCTGGTAGACCCGGACGGGAAAGTATTTATGAGCCTGGATAAACAGGAAGACAAGGCAAATGTATTGAAGATGCTGGGAAAAGATTATGGTATAAACTTTACCGACAAAGAAATATATGAATTCAGTCTGCTTCCTTCCTTCGGTGTTCCTATCCAGAATATGCAGGAGTTTCTGAATCTCCCGGGATCCGAACAAGACCGGTTAATAGTCAACTACGGAATCCCGGCCGACAGTACCAACAACCAGTTTAAAGCGTGGGTTCAACATGCCCGCGAAGTAAACCGTGACCTGGTGATTGCCATTAAAGCCGATCAACAGACTCCTTATCCGAAGATTAAGAACATTATGAACACATTGCAGGACTTGAGGGAAAACAGGTATAACCTGATCACTACTCTCAAAAATGTACCTGACAATGCCTAAACAACAAACGTTATGGCAGAAGTAAATACAGATAAAGGAAAAGGCGACGGCAAGAAAGGTAAACAGAAAAAGGTGAATATCCGTGTGGACTTTACTCCGATGGTGGATATGAACATGTTGCTGATTACTTTCTTCATGCTCTGTACTTCGCTCAGCAAACCGCAGACCATGGAGATCAGTATGCCGTCGAAAGACCATGTGACGGAAGCCGAACAGACGAAAGTAAAAGCCTCCAAAGCCATCACTCTTATACTGGGTGAAGACAGCAAGGTGTATTACTATTTCGGCGAACCGGATTACGAACATGTTGAATCGCTGCAGACTACCGACTTCTCTTCCACCGGATTACGTAACATTCTTTTGGAACGTAACGCCGATGCCGTACAGAAGATCACGGAACTGAAAGTAAAAAAGCTGAATAAAGAAATCTCCGAAGATGAGTTCAAAAAGCAAGCTGCTGAAATAAAAGGAGGTAAAGACGCACCGGTCGTACTGATCAAAGCTACCGACGATGCTTCTTACAAAGACCTGGTGGATGCACTCGACGAAATGCAGATTTGCAACATAGGCAAATATGCGATTGTCGATATCACTGACGGAGACAAATTCCTGGTTGATAATCTAAAAAGCGGGGGCGAACTTTCCAAGGAGATCGCCCAGGCGAATAAAAAATGACGATCATGATTAATATTAATAATATAAATCTAAACTCACCGGAATGGACCGATTTGATCTTCAAAGGAAAGAATAAAGAATACGGAGCTTATGAGCTACGCAAAAATTCTTCCCGCAGACATATCCGTGCCCTGATCGTCGTTACCATCGGAGCAATCCTGGTAATGACCATTCCGGCTTTAATCAAATCTGTCATCCCGCAACATACCAAAGAGCAGATACTGGAAGTTACAACACTTTCCAACCTGCAGATGGAAACGAAGGTGCCGGAAGAAAATCAAATTCGCAATATCGAAGCCCCTCCTCCTCCCGTACTGAAAAGTACGATCAAATTTACTCCGCCTGTCATCAAAGCGGACAAAGATGTAAGGGATGAAGAGGAGATCAAAACACAGGAAGAACTGACCACATCCAAGTTGGCTATCTCTGTTGCCGATGTAAAAGGCTCTGATAGTGAAGATGCAATCGACATCGCCGACCTGAAAGATAACAAAGAAGTGATCGAGGAGGAAACGACTCCTTACGTAGCTGTTGAACAGATGCCGCAATTCCCCGGTGGGAACGAAGCACTGTTGAAATACATCAGTACCCATTTAAAGTATCCGGTAATCGCTGCTGAAAATGGTATCGAAGGAACAGTCACACTCCGTTTTGTTGTCAGTCCGACAGGCGAAGTCACCAAGGTGGAGATACTAAGACAGTTGGATCCATCCTGCGACAAAGAGGCGATACGTGTTATCAAGTCTCTTCCGCAATGGGTCCCGGGAAAACAAAATGGTAAACCTGTACCGGTCTATTTCACTGTCCCGGTACGCTTCAGATTGCAATAAAATGGAGGTAAAGTGTATAAATACGAGGCTTGTTTGGGGTATATCCATGATTGTGATATACCTCGGCATGTCTTTTCTTCTAATCTTCACAAACTTGTTTAACGAGAATATGTCATTCTATATGCGGATGATATTTGGTGTCTTATTCTTTTGTTACACAATATTCAGAGGATATAGGCTGGTAAAAGACAATAAACGATGAGAAATCTATTGTATATAATAATATGTATAGCGGTGTTAGCTTCATGCAACAGCAAGAATAGCAATTCGCCGGACGATACTCCTACGAGCGGTGTAATAGCAATTGCCTCCGACGGTTGCTTTACTCCGATCATAGAGGAAGAGATCGCCGTGTTTGAAAGTCTTTATAAAGAGGCGGGTATCGTTCCTTACTTCTCCGGTGAAACAGAAACGATCAACCGCTTATTACATGACAGTACACGGTTGGCAATCGCTTCACGACCGCTAACCCAGGAAGAAACTGAATATATGAACAGCAGAAAGCTATTTCCCAAAAGTATTCATATCGCAACCGATGCTATCGCTTTAATCACAAACAGACAAAATACAGACTCTCTGATCGGCATTCCGGTATTAAAAGATATACTGACAGGCAAGATCAAGGACTGGGAAGAGTTTACTACGGATAATAAGTCAGGAAAAATAGAAGTGGTATTCGACAATCCGAATTCCGGAACTGTTCGTTATGCTATCGATTCAATCTGTGGCGGAGAACCGTTGAGTGCTAATCTTCATGCGATGAAAGATAACCGGCAGGTAATGGATTATGTATCTAAAACTCCGGGAGCACTGGGTATCATTGGAGTAAACTGGATCAGTAACCCACTGGACTCAACATGTATGAGTTTTCTGGACGATATAAAAGTGATGGCAGTCAGTCGTTACAGAAAAGCGACCGTTACCAATAGCTTTAAACCGTATCAGGCATACATAGCCCTAAAGGAATATCCGATGACAAGGTCCGTTTACCTGATCCTGTCAGAACCACGTATGGGACTGGCTTCCGGTTTTACCACCTTTATCACCAGCGACCGGGGACAACGGATCATTCTCAAATCCGGAATTCTTCCGGCTACACAACCTGTCCGGCTGGTCAATGTCAGAGATCAATTATAAACCCTATAAACATCAATTATTATGATAAAGAATTTATATATACTCATCTTAAGCCTGATAGCGATAGCTATCCACGCTGATAACCAACAAGGAATTGCTTATTATAAAGCCGGTGAACCGACGATTGCAAGCCAGCTTTTCAATAAACAGTTAAACGGTTCTCCCGCAGAACAGGCAGAAGCGCTCTATTACCTGGGAGAAATAGCCTTCGACGCCGGGAAAACAACCGATGCTCTGGCAAACTATCAAAAAGGTTGGGATGTTTCTTCCGGTTACGCTTATAATAAGGTGGGAGAAGGGAAAGTATTACTAAAAACAGACAAGGCGGCAGCCCAAAAAGCATTTGAAACAGCAATCAAAGTGGATAAAAAAAATGCACAGATTTATGTAGCCATTGCCAGAGCCTATTCAAGCTATGGTATGAACTCCGAAGCAAAGGCTGCCCTCGATAATGCCAAAAAGTATAACATAAATGATCCGGCAATTTACATATACGAAGGCGATATGTTGATTAGCGAAGATAAACCGGGGGATGCGGCCGGGAGATATGAACAGGCCCTTCACTTCGATCCATCTTGCAAAGAAGCCTATCTCAAATATGCAAATGTTTACCAAGGTGTCCAGCCAGGATTATCCATAGAAATGCTCCAAAAAGTAATTACAAACTATCCGGATTATCTTCCCGCCTATAATGAACTTGGCAATATTTATTCATTACAGGGAACATACTCCAAAGCAGTAGCTGCATATAAAACATATATGGCAGGAGGTCTTTACTCTATTGACAACCTAATCCATTATGCATCTGCTCTGTTCTTCAACAAGCAATACGCAGAAGCAAGTCAGGTAATTAATGAAGGCCAGGCAATCGATCCCAATAATTTCCTGTTGAAACGTCTATGTATTTATAATACCTATGAAACGAAGGCATATGAACAAGGACTTGAAGAAATCAGTACATTCTTCAATGATCCGGATGCTAAGTATATATGGCAGGATTATTTGTACTACGGTCGCTTACTCAACAAAGCCAAACAATATGACAAAGCTGCAGAAGCATTGCTAAAGGCTATAAAAGAAAATCCAACTCACACAGAAGTGTACAAAGATCTCGCTGAAGTATACAGTAATAGCGAAAAGGATTCTGAAGCGATTAATGCCTATACACAGTATATAGAATCATTAGGTAAAGAATCGGAAGCGGCCGATTATTATCAACTGGGTAAATATTATTATTCAGCAGCGACCAAAGACAGCTTGGAAGCCAATAATTATTTAACAAAAGCCGATAGCCTGTTTGCTATAGTAAAAGAACGTGTACCAGACAGTCATCTGGGAAGTTTATGGCAAGCGCGAACACAATCTCAACTGGATCCGGAAACAGAGCAGGGATTAGCTAAACCCTATTATGAGACCTGTATTCCTATGTTGAAAAAAAACAAAGACAAATATCGTAATGAATTGACGGAATGTTACCGCTATCTAGCTTATTATTACTATCTTAAACAGGACATGGAGAGTTCCAAATCATACTGGAATAAGATACTGACAATTGATCCTTCTAATGCTACAGCACAGGAAGCATTGGAAAATATTAAATAAGGTATTTATTATCCATATAAAACAAAGACAGCCGTCATAAAAATGACGGCTGTCTTTGTTTTATATAACTTACAGAAATTATTCTGCAGCCTTTTCTTCTGTTGCTTCTGTTGCAGGAGCTTCAGCAACCGGAGCAGCTGTTTCAGCAGCTGTAGATTTTTTACGAGAACGTCTTGTTTTCGTAGTTTTCTTAGTTGCATTATCCTTCAACATGTTTTCGTTGTAATCAACTAACTCAATGAAGCACATTGCAGCGTTATCACCTAAACGGTTACCAGTCTTAATGATTCTGGTATAACCACCCGGACGATCGCCGATCTTCTGAGCTACTTCCTTGAAAAGTTCTGTTACAGCGTTTTTATCCTGTAAAGTACTAAATACTACACGTCTTGAGTGAGTTGTATCCTCTTTACATTTTGTGATCAGAGGTTCAACAAACTTACGAAGTGCTTTCGCTTTTGCTGTTGTCGTAAAGATTCTCTTATGCTTGATCAAAGAAGAAGCCATATTAGACAGCATTGCTTCACGGTGAGTATTTGTACGACCTAAATGATTAAATTTCTTATTATGTCTCATCGCTTTACTTACTCTTTATCTAATTTATATTTCGTGATATCCATACCGAATGAAAGGTTCAGGCTTTCAAGCAGTTCATCAAGTTCAGTGAGCGACTTCTTACCGAAGTTACGGAATTTCAACAAGTCATTCTTGTTAAATTTAACCAGTTCACCCAATGTTTCAACATCTGCAGCTTTCAAGCAATTCAAAGCACGAACGGAAAGGTCCATATCTGCTAGCTTGCTCTTAAGCAACTGGCGCATGTGAAGAACTTCTTCATCGAATTCTTCATTGCCGTCAGTATCCACTGTCTCGATCGCAATCTTTTCATCTGAGAACAACATAAAATGATGAATCAGAATCTTAGCAGCTTCTTTCAACGCTTCCTTCGGATGAATAGAACCATCTGTGGCTATTTCAAGAACCAACTTTTCGTAGTCCGTCTTTTGCTCAACACGGAAGTTCTCGATTAAATACTTAACGTTACGTATAGGAGTGAAAATAGAGTCAATAGCAATAACGTGAACGTCTGCATTCGGATCTCTGTTTTCGTCAGCGGGTACATATCCGCGTCCTTTATTTATCGTTAATTCAATCTGGAAACTAGCGTTCGGATCCAAACGGCAAATAACCAGATCAGGATTCAATACTTCGAATCCGGTCAGTTGTTTACCTATATCACCGGCTTTGAACACTTCGGAACCCGAAACAGTAATACTTACTTTCTCATTCTCTATGTCGTCTACAATATGCTTGAACCGTACCTGTTTCAAGTTCAAGATAATGTTTGTTACATCTTCAATAACACCGGGGATTGTACCAAACTCATGGTCAACCCCTTCGATCTTAATGGATGTAATAGCAAAACCTTCAAGCGACGACAGGAGAATACGGCGCAGAGCATTACCTATAGTAATACCATAGCCGGGTTCCAACGGACGAAATTCAAACTTTCCGAAGAAATTGT
>OMGR01000275.1_pt1 | contig 43773 bp, 28 predicted proteins | sample 1646061 | NCBI WGS metagenome assembly OMGR01 (sample SAMN05578583, study PRJEB25193) | human gut metagenome | biome: Human Microbiome; feature: human-associated habitat; material: feces | host: Homo sapiens | place: USA:Birmingham | reverse complement strand
ATATCACGTGGAGCCAATGAAAGACGCTTGTCATATTTCTGCATGAATTCCTTCCCGTCTTTCGTACGGAGTACGCCGCCATAACCGCGCATTGCCTCTGTGATCAGGAAAGAAGGACGGTCGCCCGGATGGAACAGGGCAGTGGGATGGAACTGTACGAACTCCATATCTTTCACCGTTCCTTTTGCCCGGTAAACCATGGCAATGCCGTCGCCGGTTGCCACCAACGGATTGGTGGTTGTCTGATAAACGGCACCGACACCTCCTGTAGCGATCAGGGTCACTTTAGAAAGGAATGTATCGATCCGGCCATCCGGGTCCATGATATAGGCGCCATAACATTCGATATCCGGAGTCTGGCGGGTGACGGTAACACCCAGATGGTGTTGGGTCAGTATTTCGATTGCGAAATGATTTTCAAATACGGTGATATTAGGATGCTTCTGGGTTGCCTGGATCAAGCTGTCCTGTATTTCGGCACCAGTGTTGTCTTTATGGTGTAGGATGCGGAATTCGGAGTGGCCGCCTTCCCGGTGCAGGTCGAAGTTCCCTTTTTCATCTTTATCGAAATCGACTCCCCAGCTGATCAGTTCTTTGATTTGCTGAGGGGCATTACGCACAACTTTTTCTACTGCACCACGGTCACTGAGCCAGTCACCGGCTATCATTGTATCTTCAATATGCTTGTCGAAATTGTCAACAATCAGGTTGGTTACCGAGGCGATACCACCCTGAGCGAAATAGGTGTTGGCTTCTTCCAGATTAGTTTTGCATACAAGGGCGACTTTCCCTTTATTGGCTACTTTAAGAGCGAAACTCATTCCTGCAATACCGGAACCTATCACTAAGAAATCGAATCTTTGTACCATAAGACATTACTGTTTAGAGCGCCAAAGTTAGGAATTAACTTTTATGGTTGTACCATTCGGGGTGCCCTTTCGGTTAAAAAGTCCCGAAATACTTATTCTTTTGCTATTTTTAAAAGAAAAGCCATAAACATTCGCAGGCTTCCCCTGTTTTAACAACGCATTGGATATCCGGCTTATTATTAATACTTAAACGTTATAAATATGAAATCTAAAGTTTTACTGTTAGCTTTAGCCTCTATGTTGGCAGGCGGGGCTATGGCACAAGATTGTACATTCTTTTTCCCGACGACAAAAGGAACTAAACTGGTGAAAAAGAGTTATGATGGCAAAGGCAACCTGTCAGGTGTGATGACTTATGTTGTGGATGAGGTGGAAAGTAAACAATCCGGCTTGGAAGTCGAAGCCGATTACGTGTTCACCAATAATAGTGGGACAGTTGTCGACAAAGGCGAACTGGAGGCTTTTTGCCAGGATGGCGAATTCTTTATGGATATGAAAGAGGTCCTTACTAATCCGTCTTTTGTCTCTACAACGAATACCGCAGTGGCAGCTACCGACGCCGTGATCAATTATCCGAGCGTATCGAAAGGAGCTTCTCCGGATGATGTGTATTTCGACGATGCAGTAATCAACATTTATTCAAAGAAGAATCGTAAGGACAGGAAGAACATCTCTATTTACGATCGTGAATATGTGAAAACAGAAGAGATCACCACTCCGGCAGGTACATTCGACTGTACGAAAGTAAAATTTAAAATCAAATCACGTTCTCCGAAAGAAACGATCGAGGGTTACGGTTATGAATGGTATGCTCCGAATATCGGAGTCGTTCGTACTGAACAATACAATAATAATAATGTATTACAATCTTATTCAGTACTGGAAGAGGTTAAGTAATACAATGTGATTTTAGGAAATAAGAGAATTTACATAAAATATATTCCTTTTTTGGAATTGTTTGACCGGTTTAAGTGGATACGTCGTTACTGTGAAGTGGCGGCGTATTTTCGCTTTTTTTAATGATCAATTGAATCATAACAGAACTAAAAAATTCAGGAGCGCGGAGTTATCTGCGTTCCTGAATAACCTCTTGATACAACTGTCTATTCCGACAATGCTTCCAGTATTTCTCTTCTTGTCTTCCGGAAATGATCGCCTTCCGTATCGTAGAGCGTCCAGTGGAAGACGGTCAGGCGGCACAGTTCTTTAGCCAGTTCCGGGTTTTTCCGTTCCAGCATCTTCAGTAAGGTATAATCGGCAATGCCGTCACGCATGGCTTCCAGACGGATAGAACCGTATAGCTTGCCATTGTCCGGATAGACGATCCAGCTATCTCCTCCGGGTAATGTGTTTCCGCTTTCTGTGTTCATCAGGGTTGTTTCTTTATAGGGATCGTTATTGGCAAACCATTGATTGAATCCCCAGTGCAGATACCCTGTTGCACCATATTTGAAGTTCAGCCAGTGGATTAACCGGGTCTTTATGAGCGGTTGCTCCAAGAAGCGGTTGGCAAAGTCTCCTTGCGGAGCCAGGCAGGTGTAAAACCATACTTCGTCGCCCTGCTTCTGTCGTTCGCGGTAAAAATCATATCCGTCTTTATAGAAGTTCAACTGCGGTACCCAGATATCCAGAGTGTTTTCCAGGTCATGCGAATGGCAAGCCTCTATGATCTTGATCTCCGGTGCCAGTTGTTTGATGAACCGGGCAATCTCGACATAACTTTTTATGTTGGAGCTGATCGGCTCGTCCGCAATGTGCTGGGCATAGATTTCTCCCATTTGCTGCTCTTTCAGATGAGCCGTTAATGAAGGGATGAACTGTTTGTAGAAGTTTTGTGCCCGGGGAGAAGACATCGGGTATTGTACCCGGGTCTTTTTGCCGTCTTTATATTCCGGAACATAGGATTCGAACTGGCTATCCCAGTTGCCGGTGCGTCCCGCTATATGTCCGCCTTCGATCATCTTTAGAGCACCCGCTTCTTTGAATATAGAGACCATCTTGTCGAACTGGGTGTAATCGAATGTATACGTCCCGTCTTTCTCTGAAAATTCAACGTATTGCAAGGGAGAGATCAGTATGACATTGGAATAGCATTCTTTCAGTTTCAGGGCTAATTCCTTGATCATATCCCAGTAAACGGGGGAGTAAAGTTCTACCTCTTTTCCACCGTTAAATATCTTCATTTTCTCAGGTGAAGTACCGAACCAGTTGGTCACCCATAAAGAAGGTTCTTCCATGACGACCGGATATACTTTGATCTGTATCTCTTTCTCCTGGCGGAAGAGCTTGCCGCCAGCTTTGCCTGTTAACCGGAACGTCGCTTTATAGTCGCCGGGTGCGGCATCCGAAGGGATGTTTGCCGTCAGCCAGATAGGCTGTGCCATGTCTCGTTCCACATTCCACCGGTCTTTCTCGATGATCGGGTCCGGATAGTAATGGGATAAGGAGGTGATCGCATCTTTTGCCCGGTCAGGAGTTTGGCGGCCTACCCGTACAAAATCGACAAAGCCTGAACGCACAGCCGGTAAAGTAACCCCCTGTTCATTCGTGAAAGGAGACACCTCTATCGCCAGGTCTTTCAATGTTGCAGCACTACGGACAACGAACTGAAATGTCGCATGTTCGCCTGCCGCCACTTCTTCCGTTTCGTTATATTCCGGAAAGAAGTTCGATTCCCTGAATACTTTCAGGAAAGGATCTACCTGTGCGAAACTGATCGTATCTTTCGTATCCGATGTGTTTGCACATGCCATAAGTAAAATGCAGAAAGATAAATAGGCTAGATGTTTCATGGTGTATAGCTTTTAAACTTATGATTGACAAATTATAGGTAAAACCCAGTAAGGATTCTCCCGAATGCTTACTGAGTTTATTGAGTTATCGATGTATGTTGAAAAACTTTATTCCAATGCGGATGCGCTGGCTACTGTCGGCCAATACGGATTCTGATACAGGTTGGATGTTTCCAATTTGGAATCCGGAGAAGCCAGAGTCATTTCCAGGATGGAATAAGGACTCAGATAGTAGGCTTTCATCCAGTTATATCCGTTCCATACCTCGTTGTTTTCTTTTACTACACGGTACGGACGTATATATTTGCTGTCATTCCGGTTTGAAATGTTCGCAGAAGAAAGTCCGTCTTTCTGTTCGATCAAGGCAGATTCATTCGTCAGTTCACCGGCATCGTTCCTCTTCAGGTAAGCCGTGTTCTTGTGCATCTCTGTCCAGAAGTTGACACCTTCGGGAACGTACGGTCCCATGTTTTCCGAGAACAATGCGTCGAACGAACGCCAGCGGATCAGGTCATCCCATCTTCTTCCTTCCCCGATAAATTCGCAACGGCGTTCACGGCGGATATTATAAAGGGTAGGATCCACTTTCTGCGAGCCGGAGTAAACACCCCAGTCCGGTTCCTTGGAAAGGTCGGTCGCAGCGATCGTTTTCGTGAAATCGGCATCGATGCCCGCCCGCTCACGCAACTTTCTCCAATAAGAGGCCGCTGTAGCGTCGATCGATCCGTTCTTCAGGTAAGATGCTTCCAGATAGTTCAGATAGGCTTCGGCAGCACGTGCGGTTACGATACCGTTCGTACCCCGTACCCCGTTACGTATCTGTGCAAAATCGTAACAGAAGGATTTACGCTGACGGAAACCGGTACGGTCGCGATGTTCTGTCAGACCGACAACTTCCGGTGCGTTATAATATTGAAGCGAATCTTCATTTCCGAGTACAGTCGTCTCACCGAATAAGAATAACTGCAGGCGGCCGTCGCGGTCTTCTTTCTGCTGGTCGATCGTTATGTCTCCCTTATAGCCTGAATTGGCGGCATAGATAGGCAGCCCGTTCTCCATCAGGAAAGCGTCGACGTAACTTTTCGTCATACCGTTGTTTCCTCCCTGCTGTATGTAAGCCATAAAGCCGTGGGTCACACTCAGGTCGGCATCGAAATCACGCCAGAGTATCACTTCATCCAACGTGCCCGGAGTCGGCATCGAGAACATTTCAAAATAAGGATTCCATCCGTAGATCTGGTTGATTGCCGGATTCATCACCATCGTGTTCTGCGTCAGTTCATGGTTGTCGGCTACTTCTTTCGCAGCGTTCATCGCTTCCGTCAGGAAGAAACTGACTTCACCGTCGATATTGAAGCTCTTCCCCGAGTTGTAAGCTTTGTCGGCACCCGGCCAACCTTGTTCTCCCGGAACACGGGGTGTCCCTTTGTGATATTTTTCAAATGTACCTTCATATAAGGCTACCCGTGATTTTACTAAATAAGCCAGTTCCTTTCCGATACGAACCTTGTTGAAAGCAGTACCGCTTTTCAGCATGGAGATAGCGCGGTCGAGGTCTTCCAGGATGAAACGCGCCACTTCATTACGCGGGGAACGCTTGCTCAACTCTACCAGTTCCGACGTTTCGTCGACCGGTACAGTCGTTATGATAGGATAATCGCCATACGATCTTAAACGGTCGAAGTAAACCGAGGCACGCATAAAATAAATCTCCCCGATATAATGCCGGATATTTTCCTCCGTACCGGAGATGCTACCCGCCTCATATTTCGGTAAAACTTGTTCCAGGAAATAGTTCATGGCACGTATCAGCGAGAAATCAGGGCTGCCGGAAGAGGGCACCAACCAGCGGTTGGAAGCAAAATAAGTCGTATTGGCTTCCCCTACAACCATATTGTCCGTGTTTCTGTCCGCATTCAACGGACCGGCTGCATAGGCATCTGCATAACTGGGGATGATCGAATTATAATAGTTGATCGCATAGGCTCCCAGTTCTTCTGCCGAATTGAAGTATTGCTGGGGAGTGATACTGGAGATCGGCTCTCTGTCCAGAAAATCATTGCACGACGGCATCGACAGACCGGCTGCCGCTACAATCGAATAGATATATATGCTTTTAAAATTCAGTTTCATGATCGGATAATTTAGAAATTAACATTTAAACCAACAGATATAGTTTTACACAATGGATACAGCTTGCCGTCTCCATAATCTCCGCCGAGAGTTTCCGGGTCGAATACGCCGGTAATGTCAGATATCGTAAGCAGGTTGTCGCCGGAGATGTAGACACGGACAGAAGACATGCCCGCCTTTGAAACCCATTGTTTCGGCAATGTATAGCCTACTTGGATGTTTTTCATACGGATATATGCCGCGTTCTGCAGGTAACCGCTCTGTACATATTGGTTTTTAGCTCCGTCAAAACTAGCCCGTGGGTAATAAGCGTTCAGGTTCGCTCCCAGAGGATCGTCGGCTCCACGCCAGAAGTCCCAGTGTTCTGTGAACCCGGCCGATTGCCACATTCCGCCTGAAGCACCCCAGAAATACGGGCCGCTTAACCAGTAATCACGTTTGGCAATTCCCTGGAAGAATACGGAAAAGTCGAGACCTTTCCAGGAAGCATCCAGCGTTAAACCGAAGTTATAACGAGGTGTGCTGTTACCGATGACCTTACGGTCGCCCGGTTCGTCTACCGTATTGGCTCCGCTGTTGATAACGCCGTCTCCGTTCAGGTCGGCATACATGATATCACCTGCACTCCAGCTGGCTCCCCAACTAGGCTTGTTATTGGCAAGGTGTGCGTCCATTTCTGCCTGCGACTGGGCGATGCCTACAGTAGTGTATCCCCAGATCTCGTTCAGCATTTTCCCGTTGTAGTGAGCGATATCCAACGATCTCGACTCATTCGGGTATCTGGTGATCTTCTGTTTGGCGTCAGACAATACGAATTTTGCTCCGTAGTTGAAATCACCGACACGGTCTCTCCAGGACAGTTCCAGTTCAAAACCGTACGATTTCATATCCGAGTTATTGATTTTCGGAGGGGAAGCACCCAGTACGCCCGGTAGTTCGGGAGCCGGACCGATCATGTCGTATGTGTAACGTGTAAAGTAGTCGAATGAACCTGTTAAACGGTTGCCGAGCAAAGCCCAATCTAGACCGACATCCCACGATTCGATCGTTTCCCATGTTTTTAAAGAACTGACGATACCCGGCAGTCCGGCTACGTTCGGTTTCGTTCCGTCGACCAGCCACGTACCTGTAGCAGTCCCTGTCGGCATTGTCTGATAGAAAGGATACCAGGCATCTTTCGTGTCCGTATTTCCCAACTGTCCCCAGGAAGCTCTCAATTTCAGGGTGCTGAAAAGATTCGACCAATCACTGAAAAACTCTTCACGGGCAATGTTCCATCCTCCGGATACGGAAGGGAAGAATCCCCAGCGTTTATCGCCGATGAAACGGGAAGAACCATCGTAACGACCGTTCAACTCGACCATATAGCGATCTTTATAGTTGTAATTGATACGTCCGAAGAAGCCTGCTACTGAGTTTTCCGCCCGGCCGCCGGTTACTTTCTGTTCCGATGTTGTCTGGCTCAGGTAAGGAGTTTCTCCTGAGATCAGCTTGTCGCCTCGTCCTGAAGTCGTATCGTATTTCGTTAATTCCGCGTTGAAACCGGCCATCACTTTGAAATAATGGTCATTGATCGTTTTAGAATAGTCGGTGTAGATATTTGTTGTAAAATAATCTTCGGTATACCGATATTCATATACACGGCTGGCCCCCGGTGAATAAGAAGCGCCGCCATCCCAGCTGACATAATACGGAGATCCGTCTGCGTAATAGGCGGAAACCGGTAGTACGGCGTAATGCTGGTTGTTGGTATGCGTACGCATATTGCCATCCACATTGATCGTCCAGTCTTTGATCGGTTCGAACTTCAATCCTATCTGTTGTGTATAGTAGTTTTTCTGGTGTGTCTGCTTACCACCATCCTGCATCTGGATCAATTCCATACCGTCGGTCAGGTGACCGTTGTCATCATATACCGGACAGGTCGGCCAGCGGCGGGCGATATTATGGAAGAACAAGCCGGTCATATAAGTAGGACGGCTGTAATCCTCGCGTGTCCATTTATTGGTATAATTCAACGTTGCCCAATCTGTCAACTTTGCCGAGATCTTTGCGTCCATGGTGTAACGTTTGAAACGGTCTTCCCCGAAACGTATCAGACCCTGCTGGTTCAGGAAACTACCGCTGACACGATAAGTGACTTTCTCTGATCCGCCGCTGACACTCAGATTGTGCTCATGCGAAGGTACCCAGTCGCGGTATACTTCTTTAAACCAGTTCGTGTTGGCATTCGCTCCTGAATACATATTCCATTTACCTTGTGCGTTGGGTGTCGAGACAGTCGATATTTTTCCAGCCTGGTAATCCTGGATACGCTGCATCACCTCGGCACTGAACACGGCACTTTGTCCGGCATTAGCTGCGGCTGCATTGAAATACTGGGCGAATTGATATGAATCCATCATTTCCGGTATCTGCAGTGCATCCGTGAAGCGGACGTTACCCGTATAGTTTACATTTACTTTTCCGGATTGTCCCCCTTTTGTCTTGATCAGGATCACACCGAAAGAGGCGCGTGAACCGTAGATCGAAGATGAGGCGGCATCTTTCAATACCGAGATAGATTCGATATCGGCCGGGTTGATCGTGTTCATATTACCTTCGATACCGTCGATCAGGACCAAAGGGGATGAACCGGAACCGTCACCGATCGTACCGGCACCACGGATGTTTACATTCATCGTGTTATCCAGTGTTCCTCCGTTACTGTTCACCGTAAAGTTCAAACCGGGAACAACACCCTGCAGGGCTTGAGATACATTCTGAACGGGTCTCGATTCGATCACTTCCGCATTGACCATGCTCACGGCACCGGTCAAATTGACTTTCTTTTGTGTACCGAAACCGACTACAACCACCTCGTCGAGTGTTTGTGAGTCTTCCTTTAACTGTACTCTGATGGCATCCTGACCGGTGTATTTTACTTCTTGAGTAACATAACCGATAAAAGAGATTACGATGACGTCTCCTTTTTTCACGTTTGATAAACTAAACTTACCGTTCATGTCTGTGACGGTTCCGTTCGTAGTTCCTTTTACTACCACGGAAGCGCCGGTTACGGGACCGAACTCATCCTCAATGGTCCCTGTGATTTTTTCTGCCTGTTGCGTGATTGAAGTTTCAGTACCCACTTCAGAAGCATACACGTTTCCTCCGAAAGAGAGGGCTAATGATAGCAGCAGAAAGCTAACAGTTTGTGTTTTTTTCAGCATAATAGTGTCTTTAATTTTGTTTAAATTGAAAGCTTTTAACTCTAAGGTATCCCTAAGCTAATCAGTCGTTTACGCATTTAGCGCGGCTCATTTCATACTTTTCCTCCATATAAGTTCTGATAGAACTTATTCTATTTATAAATCTTTGTATGAATGAAGAGCCTATATGTTCTATGTTATAGAGGAATTATTCGGGTTGATATCATTTATATCATATATGTAGTGCTTATTTTAAATAAATTATACAATCACTAGCCTTCATTGATAAAATCTTGTACTAAAAGATGAAATATTAAAAAATATATTATATATTTGTGCCGATAATAAAAATAGTTCTATCAGAACTATGATACGGTTTTAGAGCAATTTCTTCTCTGTTGTTGTACTCTGAAAAAAACACTCATCTCTTTTGCCATATATAGAATAAATCTAATAATTAAACTATTCCATTTTAATATATCACTGATATGTCAAAATGCTATTTTATCTTCTAATGGCTGGTTTGTAATGAACCGCTTATAAGATATTCGGATTTTGTGCTGTTCTCAAGCAGTTTAGTAATATCATAAAGATTTATTTATTTGGATAATGCGTTCAATTAGCTTGTTGTATTTCTGTTTATTGTCCCGGATTATTCTTATGTGGTGAAATTGTAGTCATAATGTAATTTGGATGCTCTCTTTTGTTAGTCTTGTTTTAGATGGTTAATCCTGTTGAAAAACATATATTGTGTTCTCGTATTGTTACTTTTTGATGCGTTTTTTGAGTGTAATTAACATATATTTCATTTAAAATGAATCACCAACTCATTTAAAACAAAAAATAATTCGTTTAAAACGAGTTTGCAAAAAAAATTGAAAAGGCTGAGGAATGGGTTTAGAAAGGATTATGGTTAATATATGTTTAATTGAATATTCTAAAAGGACTTTTTATCAGATGACTTGGTTACGAAAAGAGGCTTTATTCGAGTATTGTGTCATAAAATACGGTACTTTGCCTTTATTTTGTTATTTATGCTTTTATATGATGATATTAAAGCCCGTAAACTTTTTAATATGAGCAGAATTTCGTAATATTGCTTATTACTAACTTTAATAGGTGAGATTATGGAAAAGCAGACGTTTAGAAAGAGACTAGTGACTCCAAAACATGTTGCGATAGCAGTTAGTATGCTTATCCTTTTTGGATTACTGTATTTGAATGAGATACGGCAGCCGGCAGCATATATTCTGATCCTTGTTTTTATTGTGCCTGCATTATACCCTTATAAGATTGACAAGGGTTATCTGACACAGGGTAACTTTGTGGCAATCCCGGTAAAAGATATAGAGAAGTTATTTATCAAGCAATCGGGTAGCGTAGTAATCTATTATGGCAAGCCTTATAAAGACAAGGAGTATACCAACACCGTCCATCCGGTCGATACCGAAGGTTTTGTGGCTGCTTTACAACAAGTAAATGAAGAAATGACTATCTTGCGCGAAAATTCGTGAAATGGATAGAGTCTTTAAATCTAAGATTGGATGGTGGTACCATCTGTTGATTATTGTGTTGGCAATCCTGTGTGTCGTATCCGTATTGCATCAGAATGTTGCAGCAATTGTTAGTACATTAGTTGCCAGTGCGTTGACATTGCATGTGTTTTTCAATACCTACTATGTGGTTACGACTGACGGAATGTTGTTGCTCCGCTGTGGTTTTTTCCCTAAAAAAGAAATCGCCATAGCCGATATAGAGGCGTTGCAACCGTCTATTCTTCCTGTTTTCAGTTATTCTTTATCTCTGGACCGGATCGTGATCTGGAAAGAAGGTAAAATGTGGATGCTGATATCTCCGCAGAATGAAAAAGAGTTTGTAAAGCTGCTGAAGAAGTTCAATCCGGATATCGAGATCAAACGCAATGAAGGAATCCAAATATAAAACTTAATTAAATCTGATAACATGAAATACGATGTTGCTATAATTGGCGGGGGACCAGCCGGTTATACAGCTGCTGAAAAAGCGGCAGCGGGTGGATTATCCACTGTGTTGTTTGAAAAGAATGCATTGGGCGGTGTCTGCCTTAATGAAGGTTGTGTTCCTACAAAAACACTTCTTTATTCGGCTAAAGTGTATGATACCATAAAACATGCACAGAAATATGCCGTCAAGGCGGAGAACCCTACTTTCGATTTTCCTAAAATCATTGCCCGTAAGAATAAGGTCGTGAAGAAACTGACTGCCGGTATCCGTATGAAGATGACGGAGCATGGTGTCGTTGTCGTTAACGGCGAAGCGGAGATAAAAGGGCGTTCTGCCGACGGTACGATCTCCATTGTATGTGGAGAGGAAACGTATGAAGCTGCAAACTTATTGCTGTGCACAGGCTCGGAAACGGTTATTCCTCCTATCCCCGGATTGGCAGAAACCGACTATTGGACAAGCCGGGAAGCCTTGCAGACGAAAGAACTTCCTGCTTCCCTCGTCATTATCGGCGGTGGGGTGATAGGTATGGAGTTCGCCTCTTTCTTTAATAGCATGGGAACCGAAGTCCATGTGGTGGAAATGCTGGATAAGATACTGGGCCCGATGGATAAGGAGCTTTCTGAAATGCTTCAGGCTGAATACGCCAAGAGAGGCATTCGGTTTTATCTGGGGCATAAGGTGACAGCCGTTCACGGAGGCGAAGTGACCGTAGAGAAAGATGGGGAGAGCTTCGTGATCGAGGGCGAAAAAGTGCTTTTGAGCGTGGGGCGTCGTCCGGTGACGAAAGGATTCGGACTGGAGACTTTATCTCCGGAACCTTTCCGTAACGGCATAAAAGTAAACCAATATATGCAGACATCTCTTCCGAATGTCTATGCCTGCGGGGATATCACTGCGTTCTCTCTGCTGGCCCATACGGCAGTCAGTGAGGCGGAAGTAGCGGTTAAACATATATTGGGCAAGGCTGGGGCCGGTATGAGCTATAAAGCAATTCCGGGTGTGGTCTATACCAATCCGGAAATAGCCGGTGTAGGCAAGACGGAAGAAGAATTGCAGGCGGAAGGAATCCCTTATATCGTGAAGAAGTTGCCGATGGCTTTTTCCGGCCGTTTTGTGGCGGAGAACGAACAGGGTAACGGAGTTTGTAAACTAATCCTCTCGGAAGACGAGACGGTGATAGGAGCGCATCTGTTAGGTAATCCGGCTTCCGAACTGGTGGTTATCGCAGGCATCGCCATTGAAAAAGGAATGACGGCCGAGGAACTGAAATCGATCGTATTCCCGCATCCGACAGTCGGTGAAATTATAAAAGAAGCATTATAATAAAACCTTTTATACATGAATATCCCGGTCACTCGATGAATGGCCGGGATATTTTATTTTAGCAGTACCGCTTCTTGTTATTGTATTGTGCGGAAAGGTATTTGCAACGTCTCTTCCGAGGATGTACGAGTGCCTGCCTTTGTCTGGATTTTTGGTCCCGGGATGAGGGGACTGTAATTTAAGACATGGCGTACTCTTGTGTACTGGTCTTCCGTAAATTTGTTCGTGAGACTGTATGCGTAATCCATCAGATTGTCGGAAATGAACTCCTCTCCCTGACAGTTGCTCCGTTGCGATAAATATTCGAGATCATAATTACCTGCGGGTAATCCTCCCAGCCACGCATCATATTCGACTTTGTTGTAGGAAGGTGTATCTTCGCAATAGTCCGTATCCTTGCACTCATTGGCCGCTGCACCGTTCTCGTCTTCAGCAAAAGGATGATGCAGGCCCAGATAGTGCCCCAGCTCATGTGCAAGGGTAATAATCGGATCGTTCGGACTGTATTGGCTAACTCCTGCATTTATATAAGTCGTGTTGATGGATACACAGTAAATGTTCGAAAGTTGTGACGCCTGGATATTTGAATAGTCTGTCAGTGTCAGTCCTTCCAGATAATTTTGTTGCGTTGTCAGCGGTAAATGTGAGACACCTAGTACATCCTCCTCCTCGAAAACATAAAGGAATACATTTATATATGAGTTAGGATCTTTCATTAGCTTGTAATGGTCGGTCCCTTTTTCACTGTTCATGAATTCTTTACAACTGATAGAAGCTGAGGCGGATGAAACGGGTTCTATTTCAGCTATTTTGAATGTGAGATTCATATTATTATTCTGATAGAGTTTGTTGACGGCAGTCAGGATCGTTTCTATCCTGCTTTGCGGAACATTCTGCGCACTGTTATAGTACAGGACGTGGAAGTAAACAGGCAATTCGTAAGCATATCCGTCTATATCACCGTTACCCGCGTTTTGTGTGACGGTGACGGTTTTCTGTGTCCGGTGGGATGTCACGATGATCGTCGCCCTTCTCGGTTTGTCATTCAGGTTGGCCCCGACGGAAAGGCTGAGGGTCTGGTTTCCTGTTCCTTCGGTCTGGGAGATGCTGCACCAGCTAGCCGAACTTTCTGCCGTCCAGGAAGAATTACAGATGATATCCACCGTCAGGGAGGCACCCTCGCTGCTGACTTCGTCGAATGCCGATGCCGATAATTCGACTGCCGAAGAATCGGAGTCACTACAGCTTACGGTAAAGAGCGCCAGGGTACATAAAGTGCATATAAGGAATAAATATTTCGTTTTCATAACTGGAAATTTTGTTATTGAGAGTACATGATACAAAGATAATGTTTTTATCCCTACCTTTGCACGAAATAAAAAATACATGGATTTGTTTGAAGGATATGTAGGCATTCGTTTGTGGGACGGACAGCTGATAGATGATGTCATCTTCACGCTGCTGCTATCCTTGCTTATTGCCTTTGCCATAATATTCCGATCTAATTTTCAGCATTTTATAAAGATGATGAAAGATGTGATATACCTGAAGGAGCGGCAGAACCTGTTTGACGAAACGATAGGGAAGAGCGGATCTTTCTTTCGCAATTTTATGACTTTTCAGGCATTGTTTCTTTGTAGTATCGCTTTGTTTTCGATAGCCCGGACACGGGGCATGGTGGGTTCACAGGGGGAGAAAGAGGTCTTGTTGGCTATTGCTGTCCTTTTTGGCGTGCTGTTCTTGTTTTATCAGTTCAAACAACTGAGTTACTATCTGTTGGGATTTGTGTTTGCGGCGCCTGATAAGTACAAGTTTTGGAAAAAAAATTATAACGCTATTATAGGGGCATGGGGCATTTTGTTATATATTCCGGTGGTGTGGTTGATGTTCGTAGGAAGTAAAACATTGGCTCCCGTAATAATGTTTTGTATTTTCTATTTTTTGTGTCGTTTTGTAATAATTTATAAGACAATACGTATATTTCACAAGAATAATGTCGGTTTTTTATATATTAGTTTGTACCTTTGCACCCAAGAAATCTTACCTCTTATATTTTTGTATGAAGGTATGATTTTTTTGTATAACTTTATTGAGACGAGTACTCTATGGCATTGAACATCAAAAAGTTGCTGGTATCACAACCGAAGCCTGCATCCGAGAAGTCACCGTATTTCGACATTGCAGAGAAATATGGGGTCGAGATCGACTTCCGTCCTTTTATCAAAGTAGAAGCTCTTTCTTCCAAAGAGTTTAGACAGCAGAGAATTTCTATTCTGGACTATACGGCAGTAATCTTTACCGCCCGTACAGCTATCGACCACTTTTTCCATTTATGTGAAGAACTACGTGTCACTATTCCGGAAACAATGAAGTATTTCTGTATGACGGAAGCTATTGCAGTTTACCTTCAGAAGTATATTGTATACAGGAAGCGTAAAATCTTTTTCGGTCAGACCGGAAAGCCTGAAGATCTGGTGACTGTTATTGCAAAACATGCAAAAGAAAAATATCTGGTGCCGGTTTCTGACGTGCATAAAGATGATTTGTTAAGTTTGCTTGAAGCGAAGAAGATCAACTATACAAAGGCCGTGATGTATAGAACGGTAAGTAACGAATTTGCTAAAGATGAGGAGTTCGATTACGATATGTTGGTATTTTTCAGTCCTTCAGGTATTTCTTCTTTGTTGAAAAACTTCCCGAATTTTAAGCAGGAAGATATAAAGATCGGTTGTTTCGGCCCTACGACAGCAAAAGCTGTAAAGGATGCCGGTTTGCGATTAGACGTGGAAGCGCCAACACCTGAAGCTCCTTCAATGACGGCTGCTTTGGATTTGTATCTGAAGAAAGAGTTGGGCGGAAACAAAAAGAATGGAAAATAGAAGGTATACCCTTTCAAAAGAAGAACGCCTGTCGTGGAAACGTTACATTGACCTGTTATTTGAAAAAGGACAATCGTTTGTAGCGTTTCCACTGCGGGTCGTTTATTTACCGCTGGAGGAAGAGATGTCTGTTCCCGTCTCTATCCTAATCAGTGTCCCCAAAAAGAAATTCAAACGTGCCGTAAAACGGAACCTGATCAAACGTCAGGTACGTGAAGCTTACCGGGTACGTAAATACGATCTGATCGATCCGTTGACAGAAAAAAATAAACGCATGCTGATTGCTTTCCTCTATCTGGATAAGGAAATACATTCCTTCACCGATATGGAAAAGGCGATGACGAAAGCGATCCGGATCTTGCGTGAAAAAGAATAATGAAGAAATTCTTTACTGCACTTCTCCTGTTGCCGGTCTATTTCTATAAATATTGTATTTCTCCTATGACACCGGCTTCATGCAGGTATACACCTACCTGTTCCGAATATGCTGTGCAAGCCCTGAAAAAATATGGTCCCGTCAAAGGACTTTACCTCGCTGTCAAACGGCTGCTCCGATGCCATCCCTGGGGTGGGAGCGGGTATGACCCGGTTCCCTGAACCGATCCCAATCCTTTACTTTACTTCAAATTCTTTGTTGAAAGAGATGATTCTCTTGTCATCTGTTATCACGTCGATAAGCAGGCGGTATTTTCCCGGTTGCGACGGTGCTTTGATATGTTTGGCTGGTTGTTTATCTGTGATAGTGAGTCCGAAAGGATAAACCATTTCACCTAGTGGATCGTTTTCATATATTCGGGGTTCTTTTAATGTTTCGATAGCAATTGCCCCGTTGGGTGTTCCGTAAATCGTACAACGGGTATCTGTCGGTCTGATTAATTCTATGGATTTAATATCTCCGGCTGCCCACTCTAGTATATGATCGATATTACTGAAAATTACTTCCCCGTTGATGACTACATTTAGAGGCGCAATATCTCCATTAAAAAAGGAATACTTTCCTGATGCTTTCCAGGTTATGGTTGTTTCCCCCTCTTCTCTTCTCATTTCTCCATTGGATATCCTTGATTGGTTTCTGGCAAGAGCGTTTTGTCTTTTTATTATTCCTTCACCGCTGCCAGAGCCTCCTTTTGTGATCTTAATAGCTGTAAAATTGTTTAGCAGGGAGCGTACACTTTTACCGGGCCATTTCTTTAATGTTTTTTCGCCGATGAAATTATTGGGTGTTCGACTCATCTCCTGTATGTTTGCAGATTTTCGAGATTGTACAGTTATATTATCAATATGATAAATGCGTTGCTGATCTTCGTCTACACTATATCGTATAATGGTGTCTCCCACGATAATATCTGTTTGTAGACGAGTTTTTGTGAACAATGGGTTTGGGATAATTATTTTCGGATATGTTTCTTCTGCTAAAGTAAATGAGCTGTTTACCGTTTTCCCTTTATTGTTTTTACTGATCAGTAAAAATCCAGTGCCTTCTGGATAGTTATCGACAGGCAAAACAAAGTCTCCTTCCTGATTGATTTCACCTGTATAAAAGGAGAGGTCTTTTTTGTTTTGTGCATCGATCAGACCAGGTCCGAAAGGTTTATCTTTCCTTTTCCAGGCTGTTCCTTTCAAAAAAAGTCCGTCTTCAATAGGATATGGAAAATTTATTCCTTCCTTTAATACTGTTTCTGGTGAGAAAAGGATAAATCTGGCCGTGTATAGCCATTGATTTAACTCTGTTTCCTGTTCTTCCTGTATTTGACTGTTTATTAATGGAAAACGTACTGGAGACAGAATCTCTCCACCCAACCAAAAGCTGGAATAAGCCTGTGTGGCAAGTAAATCATCCTGCTGGGCTATCCGGATAAAGACTGTGCTGTTGTGTGGTGAGTCTAACTGAAATTGCAAAGGAGATTGTGGCGAAACAATTCTCTGTGATAATGAGCAATTGAAAGTAGTCTGCGACACTTCCGGCTTCTCTAGCCATAAAAGACGCTCGCTCAGCAGATTTAAATCTTTATCCATTAGAAAGACAACAAGAATACCTTTTGGATAGTTGGATAGCTCGACTGCGGCAACTTTTTGCCCTGTGTGAAAAGGAATTTCCTGTAGGCCTTTATGGGAATGATAGAGGAACAGGCGATAATGTTTTCCTTCCTCATTCGACAGGAGACGGCATGACAAACGTTTTCTGTTTATGACTGCTTGTAAAGAAGCTCCCTTGGAATCTGTTTGTAGTGGAAAAGTAAAAAAACGGTTGTTATATTCCACCAGCAATCGGTATTGTTTGCTTGCTTCCGGCAGGAAGGTCATCTTTCCCAATCCATTTTCAGATACGATAATATGATGTCTGATTGTATCGTTTTTCTCATCCAGCAGAAAAGCATCCGCAGTAGAGATTGGAAAACCGTCATCATCGGTTAACCGGAATACTACATTCTGTTGAAATCCGTTCAATAATTTACCGCCTTCAGGATAGAAGACGCCATGAATATCTTGAGTAATGTCTTTTTTTTTCGGATGTATGGCTCCTAATAGAAAAGGAGCTACAGCAAAACTTTCTATGGAATAGTTTTGCATCAATCGGGTATATGCCCGTAAATAGCAGATATTTGATTCCCATTCGAATTGTGTCGGAACTGCTGTATAAAAATATCCTCTTTCATCGCATGCTACTTTCTGCCGGAGTAAAAGAGAATCCTTCTGATCGATACATTCCAAATAGATATATCGGCTATAGGGATAAAAATCCTGATGGTTTGTTGAGAGTAACTGTCCGCTAACTCGTAGTGTGTCGCCTGGCATGCAACTTTCTCTTTCTGGTGACAGAAAAATCTGTTCTGCCCGAAAAGTCTGGGCAGAACCAAGCTGTAAACAGCATAACCCAATTAATATCAATACAAGTTTATACATAATCTAATATTCTTTGAAAATAATTCGTATAATTCCAATTCTAACTAGATAGGGTATATACCCTGATCCAGACCACATATTATCAGAAATATTAACTTGGACATCAAAAAAGCCATTTAATTAGCACAATATACACATTTGTTTAGATATAAATAATGTTGTTATGAATTTTTTGTAATGAAACAAATTGGTTTTTTATTTGCTCAAAATATTCATTATTTTTGTTTCTTATAATGACAAGATTGACAACACCATCGATTTTTATGTATTACGATGTACATACTCATTCGAAGCAGACTACTGTTTCGGAGGAAGTTATGACTGTTTACAATATAGCTGTAGGAAAAGATAGTTCATTAAATATACACTCTGGCCAACTGGTATCCTGTGGTATACACCCGTGGTATATTCAGGCGGATACAATAGAGGAACAGGTAAGACTATTACGGGAATTAGTCTGTAATGAACAGGTTGTCATGATTGGAGAGGCTGGTTTGGACAAGCAAGTATCCTTATCGTTAGATTTACAGATAGAAGTCTTTGAAGAGCAGATTCTTATTTCTGAAGAATTGAAAAAACCTCTGATAATCCATTGTGTCAAGGCATGGGATGAATTGATCGTAATTCGTAAAAAGCACAATCCCTCGATGCCTTGGATTATTCATGGTTTCCGGAAGAAAGGAGACTTGGCAGAACAATTGTTGAAACAGGGTTTTTATCTGTCTTTTGGGGAACATTTTCAGGAATCGGCTTTACGAAAAGCATGGCCTGATCATCTGTTGATGGAAACAGATGAATCGTCTTACCCTATACAGACTATTTATCAACGTATTGCTTTTACTCTCCAAGTGTCTGTTGAAGAATTAAGTAGGCAAGTAGAACAAACAATACGTCGCTTGTTTCTGGTTAAATGAATGTTCTTTTTATGTTGCGTTTATGTTCACTTTATAATTTGTGTATCCGCATAAAGTCGTATCTTTGCCCGCATTAACTATATAATAATGAATAATTAAAACGATGAATTTTGTTGAAGAATTAAGATGGAGGGGCATGATTCATGATATGATGCCCGGAACAGAAGAGCAGTTACAGAAAGAAATGACTTCTGCGTACGTAGGCATTGACCCGACGGCCGATTCATTACATATCGGACACCTTGTTAGTGTAATGATGCTGAAGCATTTGCAGCGTGCCGGACACCGTCCTATCGCTCTGGTCGGTGGTGCCACCGGTATGATCGGAGACCCTTCAATGAAGTCGGCAGAACGTAATCTGCTGGATGAAGTAACACTTCGTCACAATCAGGACAGTATAAAGAAACAGTTGGCTAAGTTCCTGGATTTCGATTCGGATGCTCCTAACGCAGCCAAGTTGGTGAACAACTACGACTGGATGAAGGATTATTCCTTCCTGAACTTTATCCGTGATATCGGTAAGCATTTGACTGTGAACTATATGATGTCGAAAGACTCGGTAAAGAAGCGTCTTAGCTCCGAATCGAGTGTAGGGATGTCTTTCACTGAATTTTCTTATCAGCTATTGCAGGGGTACGACTTTTTGTTCCTGTATCAGAACGAAGGTTGCCGCTTGCAGATGGGTGGTTCCGACCAATGGGGTAACATCACTACCGGAACGGAACTGATCCGCCGTAAAACGGGTGGTGAAGCATTTGCCCTTACTTGTCCGCTGATCACGAAAGCCGACGGTGGTAAGTTCGGTAAGACTGAATCGGGTAACGTATGGCTGGACCGTCGTTACACTTCTCCTTATAAATTTTACCAGTTCTGGTTGAATGTTAGTGATGCCGATGCAGCAAGATATATCAAGATCTTCACAGACTTGAGCAAAGAAGAGATCGCTGCCCTGGAAGAAGAACAGGCTGCTGCCGCTCATCTTCGTCCTTTGCAGAAACGTCTGGCAAAAGAAATCACTGTGATGGTTCATTCTCTGGAAGATTACGAAGCAGCTGTTGAAGCTTCCAATATTCTGTTCGGCAATTCAACTTCCGAAGCATTGAAGAAGCTTGACGAAGATACGTTGCTGGCTGTATTCGATGGCGTTCCGCAGTTTGAGATCAGCCGTGATGAGTTGAGTGCCGGTGTAAAGGCAATCGACTTGCTTACTGAAAAGGCTGCCGTTTTTGCGTCTAAAGGTGAGATGCGTAAATTGGTACAGAGTGGCGGTATCAGTCTGAATAAGGAAAAACTGGCTGATGCAGAAATGGTTATCGACTGTTCTTCCCTGTTGGATGAAAAATATCTGTTGGTTCAGAGAGGTAAAAAGAACTATTACCTGCTGATCGCAAAGTAAGAAAAATAAGAAAAACGCTTGCAGGGTAAGATTTTATTCTTACCTTTGCATCGCTTTAGATAAAGCGCCGGATTGTCCCATGGTGTAATGGTAGCACTACAGTTTTTGGTTCTGTCTGACGAGGTTCGAGTCCTCGTGGGACAACAGAGTGAAGAGGTCTGAGACTTATGTCTTGGACCTTTTTTATAAATACCCTTTTTATACAAGTTATTTACCTTTGTTTTATCTGTTTTATTAAAAAAGATTAAAGCCCTATCTAATCTATCTTTTTCTTTAGTGAAGTTGAGTAAAATTTCTTGTTGTAAGTGTTTCTAGTATAAATACCAAAGTATCATGAAAAACATTTCAAGAAGAACTTTCCTAAAGACCGGGGCCTTTGCCGCCGCCGGTCTTACCATCGTTCCCGAGCATGTATTGGGGCGTAATTTCGGATTTACCGCTCCGAGTGATAAACTGAATATTGCAGGGATCGGGGTCGGTGGAATGGGACGCCGCAATCTGGCGAACATGAATACGGAGAATATCGTGGCCCTCTGCGACATCGACTGGCAGTATGCCGGGAAGACGTTTAATGATTACCCGAATGCTCGTAAGTTTAAGGACTGGAGGGTGATGTTCGATGAGATGGGCGATTCGATCGACGCCGTGATGGTGGCTACTCCCGACCATACTCATGCAGGGGTGACAGCCCATGCGATGACGTTGGGGAAACATTGTTATACCCAGAAACCGCTTACCCACTCTGTTTACGAATCCCGTCTGTTGACCCGCCTGGCGAAGAAGTATAAGGTGGCGACTCAAATGGGTAACCAGGGCAATTCGTTCGACTGGTGCCGCCAGATAGCCGAATGGATACAATCCGGCATAATAGGAGATGTATATGAGGTGCATTGCTGGACCGACCGTCCTATCTGGCCGCAGGGCCTGCAGGAACCGAAAACGGCCGTGAAATGTCCGAAAACGCTGGACTGGGACCTGTTTATCGGTCCTGCCCGGAAACGTCCGTACAATCCGGTTTACACTCCCTGGAACTGGCGCGGCTGGTGGGATTTCGGAACCGGAGCCCTGGGCGATATGGCCTGTCATATCATGGACCCGCTCTATTGGGCCTTGGACCTGAAATATCCTACGAGTGTGATCGGAAGCTCCACCCTTAGCAACCTGTATTCTCCTCCTCATGCCCAGGTGGTGACTTATACTTTCCCGGCCCGTCCCCCGAAAGGGAACGTGAAAATGCCGGAGGTAAAGGTCTATTGGTATGATGGCGGCCTGGTTCCTCCCCGTCCGGAAGAATTGAAGGACGGCGAAATGATGGGTGATGAGAACGGCGGTATCATCTTTATCGGTACGAAAGGCAAGATCATGACCGGTTGTTACGGCATGAATCCGACTTTGTTACCCTTCTCTGCCATGGAGAATTTCAACCAGCCCAAACCGACCATACCTCGCATCAAAGGCGGCAATGGCGATATATGGAATACGAATGCACATGAACAGGACTGGATTCGCGCTTGTAAGGAATCGGCTGCGGACAGGACGGAAGCCTCGTCTAATTTCCAGTTCTCCGGTCCGTTCAATGAAATGGTCGTGATGGGTGTATTGGCCGTGCGCCTCTCCGGCTTGTACGGGTTGCATCGTGAATTGCAATGGGATGGCGAGAATATGCGTTTCACCAATATCTCGCCGAACGACAAGATAAAGATCGTAACGACAGACGATTTCAAAGTGATTGACGGAGATCCGCGCTTCGACCGCCGTTATGCCGATTTCAATGCGGCTGAAATGGCTGCCGAATGGATCAAACATACGTATGAGAACGGATTCTCTTTACCTGATATGCCTTAATAACCGATAAAGTGTAATAAGATGAAACGACTGAATAAAATACTGTTGCCGATCGTTTGCTGCCTGTTCTTTACGTGTTTTTTATCTGCCGGGGAACAGGTAAAGACCGGAAAACGGGATTGGAGGATAGCGATCCAATCTTATACCTTCCATCTCTTTCCGTTGACGGAGGCGTTGGATAAGACCCGGGAGCTGGGTGTGAAGTATATAGAAGTATATCCGGGCCATAAGCTGGGAGGAAAATGGGGTGAGAAGGTTTTCGATTTTAACCTGGATACCCGGACGCAGAAAGAACTGAAAGAACTGGCCGCCTCCAAAGGCATACAGATCATCGCTACGGGGGTATATGTGGCGGAAAAGCCGGAAGACTGGGAAAAGATGTTCCGGTTTGCCAAAGGGATGGGCATGGAGTTCATCACGTGCGAACCGGCTCTGGATGACTGGGACCTGGTAGAGAAGCTGGTCAAGCAGTATGGCATAAAAATATCCGTCCACAATCATCCCAAACCATCCGATTACTGGACCCCGGATAATCTGCTGAAAGCAATCGGCGGACGTAGTAAAATGATCGGTTCCTGTGCCGATGTCGGACATTGGCGCCGGGAAGGTTTGAACCAGTTGGATTGCCTGAAAAAACTGGAAGGCCGTATCATCTCCCTGCATTTTAAGGATATTGCCCCCAAACAGGCGGGAGAAGCAGAACAGCATGACGTCATTTGGGGAACCGGTATCCTCGATGTAAAAGGAATGTTGCAGGAACTGAAACGGCAACATTTTAAAGGTGTTTTCTCTATTGAATATGAATACAACTGGGAAAATTCCGTGTCGGATATAAAAGAGTGCATCCGATATTTCAATGAACTGACCGAGTAGTAAACAATCTCCCAGGTACTATTTTATTGCCGATAGTTGTAAGTAAGCTTGTTGATCGTTATCGCAAGATTACTTACAACTATCGGCAAATTCGTTTATACCTGTCGACTAGCAATTATTTTGGCAGGACTTTATTTTTTATTGGAGGATGAAATTCCGGCTATATCGGGTTGTGGTGGTGTTTATAAGTGTTATCACATAAAGATCTGATAAATAGGCAAGTTTGTTATTTAGTATGCTCCTTTATATATTTGGATAGGATCAAGTTCTTGAGGAACTAATATATTTATCTAGTCGCAAATATAAACTATTTATATTATAATTGGTTAATTAAAGTCTTAAAATGCAGTGATTCTATTATAAAGAGAAAAATAATATTTAAAAAAGAGTATTTGCATGGAGCTAGACCACTATTTATACACTATTGATTATTAATAGCTTACCAATTCAAAACGCCTTAGTTCCTCAAGAACGTAGTACTTGCAGCAGATCGGGATTGTCTATAATATAAGAAAATCATACTTTGGAACCTATTGATGTACATAGAATAAAGGAAGGAGATCAGGACGCTTTTAAAAGGTTCTTCGTTCACTTTTATCCGAGGCTGATGTCGTTGGCTTGTCGTTTTGTAGACGAACAGGCGGCAAAAGACCTGGTACAGGATATCTTTACATTCTATTGGGAACAAAAACAACAAATAGATGCTGACAGCGTACAGTCCTATCTTTATAAATCTTTACAGAACCGCTGTCTGAACTACCTGAAGCATCAAATGGTTGTAGAAGATTATACTGCTAAAATACGCATTGCAGAAGCACGTATCGCTTTCTTGAACGACCGTACCGATTCGAACGATGTACTGAAACAGGTAATAGACTGGGATCTTCGTGAGCAGATAGAAGCATCCGTAAAAAAACTCCCTCCGAAAGCAGCCGAAGTATTCCGTTTGTATTATTATGAAGACTTGCCTCATAAAGAAATTGCTGAGAAGCTCGGAATATCACCGCGTACAGTCGCAAGCCATGTCCGGAATGCAATATTGTTCCTGCGTGAAGATTTGAAAGACCTGCTAATACTTTATATTGCCTTTTGTCGGATAATAAATTAATTTGAACTTTTTTCGTTTTTGACTACGTACTTTCGGATGCCTCAGTTGTCTTCTTTATATAAACGATAGAAAGACTTATGAACGAGGAAATACTAATACGATTTTTAACCCACCGTTGCCCTCCGGAAGAAATGAAAGAGGTCGATCAATGGATCACTGCTGACCAGGCTAATGCCGACTGGCTCTTTGAGATGGAGCGCATCTGGAGTCTGAAAGACCAGTTGCGCTTTTCAGACCAGCAGGAGATTGAAATGGCTTACGAGCGTTTCATGTCGGGGTTGCAGGAGAAGGATAGGGAAGTAAAGACTATCCGGAAACATCCTGTTTATTTATCATGGATTAAATATGCAGCCGTTATCCTACTGGTCGGACTATTAAGTACCAACTTATATTTTCTGGTAAAAGAGAAGCCTTCCGCAATGAATATGGTGGAAGTTCCCAACGGGCAAAGAGCTTCTCTGACCCTGTCCGACGGAACGAAAGTTTGGCTGAACTCCCACAGTAAATTGACTTATCCGGCTCAGTTCTCATCGAAGAACCGAGATGTTAAGTTGGAAGGTGAAGGCTTTTTTGAGGTAGTCCGTAATGAAAAGGCCCCGTTTGTCGTACATGCTGATCTGCTTCAGGTAAAAGTATTGGGAACCAAGTTCAACGTAAGAGTATATGAAGAAGCACCTTCATCCATCACATTGGCGGAAGGAAAAGTAGAAGTCGCCACCAATGACAACGAACATAAAGTCACTTTAAGACCCAATGAGCAAGTTGTCTATTCTAAAGAAAATGGTTTGGCGGTCAATAAGTCAGTCAACGCATCTCTGATCAAATCGTGGACCGTAGGTGAAGCAGCCTATGTTAATGAGCGGTTGAGTGATATTGTTGTCGATTTGGAGCGCCGGTTCGATGTGCATATAACCGTCAAAGATCAGGATCTCAACAGCGAGCTATTCACCAGCCGTTTCAAGGAGACAGCCACGATAGACCAGGTATTAACCTTATTGAAAGATACCCGAAGACTGGATTATACAATCCACGGGGATCAGATACAGATTTATAAACCATTAAAATGAAATGCTTATGAAGAAGACCTAGATGTTGTAGAAAATGAAGAACCGAAGATGCCGCAAACACCCCCGGTTCGGATTTAGCGAGTAACGCATTAGAGACAACCTAAATTTATTACTAACTAATCATTTACAAATGTATGAATTTTATTAAGAAGTGTATGCCATGGGGTACACATAAATCGTCATGGCTCCATAAAAGTCTGTTTATTATGAGGTGTATCTTATTATTTTTATTATTGGGTACAATGCAAATCACGGCGAGTGTTACTTACTCGCAATCGGCCAAGTTGTCGTTAAATATCGAAAACTCCACGGTTCAGGACGTATTGACGATGATAGAGCAGGAAAGTTCATTTTACTTTACCTACAACGTTAACCAGGTAAATGTAAATCGTAAAGTATCAGTGAATGTAAAAGATAAATTAGTCACGGAGATACTGGATGAGATATTCCGGGGAGAGAATATCGAATATACAATCAATGATAAGCATATTGTTCTGTATAAAGCGGATGGAACAGGATTCCCCGGAACCAATCAAAATTTGAAAGCGATAAAAGGTATAGTAACGGATGCTAAAGGTGAACCTGTTATCGGTGCCAATATTATTCAGAAAGGGACAACGAACGGAGTAATTTCTGATGTGAACGGAAACTTTAGTATAAACATACCGACAGGTGCAGTTATTGAAGTTTCATATATCGGGTATCTTTCGAAAGAAATAAAAATCGGTGATAAGACGATGATTTCTGTAATACTTGATGAAGATAACCAAACATTGGATGAAGTAGTTGTTGTTGGTTATACCACGCAGAAAAAATCGCTTTTGACAGGAGCTATTTCGAATATGAAGGTGACGGATAACCTGAAGACATTACCTACAACGGCTACCGGAAATCTTCTGGCTGGTAAATTGGCTGGCGTAGATATTGGTGCAGTCAATGGTATTCCGGGTTCTACTCCGAAAATAACTATTCGTACTGCTTCGTCATGGAATGAACAGGTAGTTACCTATGTTATTGATGGTGTAATACGGGATGCTGCTGATTTTAATAATCTTAGTGCTGTTGAAATTGAGGATATATCCGTGTTGAAAGATGCTGCCTCCGCTGCAATTTACGGCTCACGTTCGGCAGGAGGTGTTATCATTGTTACTACCAAGAAAGGTAATAGGGGTAAACCGACTTTCAATTATTCATACGGATACAGTATCGATACACGCACGAAAAATATGGACTTAACCAGTGGTGTAGAGACGGCAGAGTTGTATAATCGGATGGTTGGAGATGATCCGTCTGCCTGGACGAAGGAAGAAATAGATCATATGCGTACAATCAATGGAGGTTATGGATATGACAACCTGAAAACTGTGTGGCACAATCCGGCAACACAAACTCATAATCTGAGTGTAAGTGGGGGTGGAGATCGGGTAAAATATTATGCAGCTGCATCTTATATGAAACAGGAAGGATTCCTGAGTCCGATGAGCCATGATAAATATAATATCAGAATGAATGTAACGGCCGATATTACAAAAGATTTTGAAGTATTTACCAGCTTTGGATTGTCAGACAATAAAATAGGGAGTATGATCTATGAAGGGCCGTCAGAATTGTATTCGAAACTAAGAAGATGGAAACCGGAAGAACCCATGTTAACAGAAAATGGTGAATATATTGATTTAGGTTGGACAGGAAATCTGGTCGCATTTACTACTGGTGCCGGTGGATATAATATTGGTTCTCAGTTGAAACCTCAAGTACTTATCAGTGGTACATATAAAGCTCCTTTCCTGAAAGGACTGAGTGCCAAAGTTACATATAGCCAAAGCTGGAAACACAATACAAACAAAGAGTTTTATCACAATTATGACCAGGCAATGGTTAAAAAAGACGGAGCAAACGGGCGTATTGTAAGTACACAAGAAGTTATCGGGACAAGAAAATCAACCTGGGTAGGAAAAGATTACATTCAGAGAGTATCAAAATGGGGAGGAGACAAGCAATTGAATTTCCAGTTGAATTATGAGAATGTATTCAATAAGGTACATCGTGTTCAGGCGGCACTCGTTTCAGAGTGGCAAGAAACTAATAGTACCGGTGTGACAGCCGGAAGGGAAACATTTCCGGTATATATGACCGATCAGTTCTGGGCTGCCAGTGACGCGAGGTCGGATACATGGGGCAACGGAGATACAGATGCAACGACAGGCCGTATGTCGTATATCGGGCAATTTAACTATTCGTATGCCGACAAATATCTGCTGAATTTTTCTTTTCGTCAGGATGGTTCTATGAATTTTGCTCCGGATCAGCGTTGGGGGTTTTTCCCCGCAGGTTCTGCCGGATGGGTTATTTCGGAAGAAGACTTCTTTAACAGATCGGCAGTCCAGTATTTGAAGTTAAGAGCTTCCATAGGTTTGACCGGTAATGATAATGTTGGAGGATGGCAATGGCAGGAGTCTTATAAAGGAGGAAACAAGGTGTATTATGGAACGTCTCCGGTTCCGTCTGTAGGTATTACTTACGGAAGTGTTGTCAACCCCAATTTAACATGGGAAAAAGCATTGAGTTATAATGTTGGAGCAGATATAAGCTTTTTGAATAATTGGAATGCTTCGGTCGATTATTGGTTCCGTAATTCATATGATATTTTAGGAGATCGTCAGAATACGTTGCCTACTTCATTCAGCTTGAGTATGCCTGCTGAAAATTACGGACAGATTCATGCGCAAGGTATAGATGTTACAGTTGGGTATCGCGGACAAAGCAGGGATTTCTCTTATTTCGGGAACTTGACGATGTCTTATGGTTGGAATGAAGTAATAAAAAAGGACTATGCAGAAAATGCTCAATGGGTTGATATTCCTGTAGGTAAATCAATGAATACCCTGATTGGATATGACTTTGATAAAATCATTCGGTCGCAAGCCGAATTGGATGAGTACATGGCTGCTAATCCCGGATATAATATCAATGGGAAGAAGCCGAATGTCGGCGACATGGTGTATAAGGATATCACAGGGCCGGATGGTGTTCCTGACGGGACTATCGACTCCTGGGACCGTGTAGTGCTTCGTGAGAAAAACTACCCTATAGTTTACGGATTGAATCTGGGTGGCAGCTGGAAAGGATTAAGTCTGGATATGATGTTTTCCGGTTTGTTAGGACAGAAGAAAAATTTCAGAAATGTGGCTACTGCTTATGAATGGCAACGTATGTGGGGGGAATGGTATGATAATGCCTGGACTCCTGAAAATCCGGATGCCATGTTGCCTCGTCAGGTAAGTTCCGGACAAAGCAGTACTTACAGAGATTACGACAGTAATTTCTGGTTGCGGGACCTTAGTTTTGTTCGTTTGAAATATCTTACATTGAGTTATGATCTCCCGAAAAATATGTGTTATAACAAGGTTTTCGATAACGTGCGTCTGTTCTTTACCGGAACTAATCTGTTTGTTTGGAGCCATTTCAAATATTACGACCCTGAATTAGGTGGGGGAAATGATTTCCCGGTTATGCGTTCGTTTAACTTTGGTATCGATGTCTCATTTTAATTAAAAAACAATTTAAGCTATGAATATAAAAAGTAGTATAGCGTGCGGTTTACTTACGATGGTGCTGTACGGATGTAGTTTGGATTATACAAATACGGGAACGATCAGTCCTGATAATGTATGGACGGATAAAACAATGATCAGTGCTTTTTTGGCTGATATAGAAGGAGGAATGAAACCCGGATGGCCGTTAGGTGATGCCAATAATTCCGATGAAGGGATGAACGGGAATGCATCAATGACCAATTATCAGCGGGGTGAAATATCTGTAGATAATAATGGACAGGGATTAAGCTACGGTAACATTGACAAGATAAACTTCTTTTTGAAGCAAATAGAGAATGTCGATCCTTCCGTTTTGACAGAGGTAGAAAAACGGGAAATGGTTGGCCAGGCTTTGTTCTGGAGAGCATGGGCTTATTGGGGAATGGTCAATGTGATCGGAGGCGTTCCTCTTATTCTTGAACCCCAGGATGTAACGAATGTGGAATCGTTATTCAGATCCCGCAATTCCACATCTGAATGCGTGGCCCAAATCTTTAAGGATCTGGATGATGCTATCTCTATGTTGCCTGATGCATGGACCGGAACAAATTATGGACGTATCGATAAGGGATGTGCGATGGCTTATAAAGGTAGACTGATGATGTGGTGGGCTAGTCCGCTGTTTAACCCTTCCAATAATCAGGAACGTTGGCAAGCTGCTTATGAAACCAATAAGGAAGCACTGGAATTCCTCCGTTCACAGGGGAAAGGTCTTTATCAGGGTAAATTCGAAGATATCTGGTATGATGAGCGTAATTGTGAAGTAGTGATGGTTAACCAGTTTTATTATCCGGATCATACCTTTAATCAGAATCTTATCCGTCCGTTACGACTGACTAAAGATAATCCGAATAATAATCAGGCTATTCTGCCTTTACTTTTGGCCTATCCTAAAAAAGATGGTACGAAACTGACATTGGATATAGACCGTCTGTCTGCCGATCCTGCCTATAATGCTCAATTTGTAGATGAGTTTTATCTGGATCGTGATCCTCGTTTCTATGCAACCATTTTCAGTCCGGGTACTGTTTACCCTGTACCCGATCTGACGGGTGGGCAACGTTATTGGCCGGCTTGGAAGAAAGTGGAAAACCCGGATGATCCGAAAGGCTTCCAATATGCCAGTATGGTAAAAGACCAGTTGGGAGATAGCGAACAGGCTACTAATACCTGTTTCCATCAATTGAAAGGTCTTGATAAAACATTGACGGTTGCCTTAGTAGGAAATGCTGCTGTCGACTGGATTGAAATTCGTTTTGCAGAGGTTCTGCTGAATTATGGCGAGTGTGCGAATGAAGTTGGTAAAACAGCCGAAGCACTTCAGGTATTGTATGATATCCGTAAACGTGCCGGTATTGAAAATAAAGATGGAAAATATGGTATTACCGCTTCTGCGACAAGTGAAATCCGGCAAGCATATATAGATGAGCGTTTTATTGAATTGGCTTATGAAGGTAAACGTTGGGGAGATTTGCGTCGCTGGAAACGTTTCGACATTCTGAACAACCTGAAGCATCGTAACGCCCTTTGGTTGATAGCCGGTAAAGAAGTGGATCCCGCAACTTTCGATTGGACGAACGATATGTCTGATCCGGAAGTACGTAAAATGTTTAGTTTCGATTTTATAGAATGTCCGGAGGGCGATAAATCGGTTTATAAGTTCAATCTGAGTATGAACCATTGGTTCTATCCCATTAAAAAGAATGACCTGGATCGTAATTCCAAGTTGGAGCAGAATAATGAGTGGGGAGGAACATTCGATCCTCTGAAGTAACAGAATAACTTGTTATCTTAGATAGATCAGACTTGAAAATTATGACATGTGGGTAGTACAATGTGATTATCCACATGTTTTTTATGACAGTATGTTTAAATCTAAAATCATGAAAGTAAACAGAATAATCCTATTTTTTATCCTTCTTCTGTTGCAAATGGCAACTATAGAAGCGCAAGAGTTTATTCCTTATAAAAAGGTTATTGATCCTGGTATTGATGAGCCGTCAAAACAGTGGTGCTATATGGCTAAATCGACTACTGTGATCGGAATGCCGTTTCAGTCAGAGGAAGCAGGAATAACTCAGGTTACTTACGACGGCTCACTTTATACGACTTTTGCTGAATTGGGCTTTTTTTATGGAAAGAATAATACAGCCCTTATGGCACGGCAGAAAACATTCTATGAAGGTTGGATGCCTATTGTTCAGTACGATTGGAAAGATAACGGTGTACAATATGAACTGGAAACCTTTGCATCTGCCCTTGATGACGGGGAGGTTCTTAATTTCGTGAAAATAAAAATGAAGAATTTTTCTTCCGGCAATCAGGATGCTGACTTTACTTCCGTTGTTAGGGCTTGTTATCCGGATAACAGGGAAGGAATTGTCAAAGGTTTTTCTTCTGATAATGTTTTTGAGATTAGGGATGGAAAAGTATTGCGTGATGGCAAGTTACTTTATACTTTCCCCGCAGGAGCAAAGAATGAAGCCGTTAATGGTGTCCCTTATCGAAAATCTTTCTCAGGAAGTGATTATAACATTAATGAAGAAACGGCAGTTGCTTTAGCACGTTACCATTTCTCGATGAAAAGCGGAGAAGAGAAAGAGTTAGTATTTAAAATGCCACAAGTTCCGGTAGATACCAATCAGATTTCGGTGATCCGGGCAATCGACCAGGCTGATTATTCATTTTACAGGGATCGTACGATTTCCTATTGGAAAGAGAAAGTAGAGAACAAAATCAGGTACGAAATCCCTGAAAAACAATTTCAGGATGGCTTGAAAGCCTCTATTGTTCATTTGTTACTGGCAACACGCACAATAAAAGGTAAGAAAACTGTTACCGACGGTCTTCCTTATCCGAATTTTTTCTTGACCTCTTCCCCAGAACATTTGATGGCTTGCCTGATGATGGGCCTGAATGATTATGCTAAAATGATCATTCTGAATGCTGTATCTTATCAACAACCCAATGGACGTTATGCCGATATTGCCCTGGAACATGATAATGGTACTCCTCCCGTGGCACAAGGGCATATTATGTATAATCTGGCCAACTATTTCTTTTTTACCCGGGATGTGTCAACGATGAAAGAGGTCTACCCCAGTTTACAAAAAGCAGTGGACTTTATAGCAACGGAAATAGCGAAGAACAAATATGGATTGCTTTCTCCCGCTGTCCCTTATGACAATGAGATGATCGATGGACATTATACCACAAACAATGTATGGGCATTGTTGGGAATAAGGAGTGCTGTCCGCATAGCAAACGAACTGGGAAATAAAAAGGATGCGGATGACTGGTCGGCATTGGAACAGACCTACAGGAAGAATATCATGAAAGGTATAGAAGTTTCCGTCCATGCAGATGGGTATGTTCCTACAGGACTTTATCCTTTTCTTACAGGGAAAGCTGCCCGGCGGGGATTCGATGAATATATGACTAATGCCGATTGGGAAAATATGTTACTGGCTTATCCTTCAGAATTATTATCACCGGATGATCCGATGGTAAAGGGTACGCTTCAGCATATACGGAAAGAATATGCTGAAGGCATCATGACTTATCGGCATGGATTATATCTTCATCAGTATATTACGGCTAATATGATAGAACAATATATGGTCGGCGGTAATACGAAGCAGGCATTGATCGACTTCTATCACATTTTGCTTCATTGCGGTTCTACTTATGAAGGTTTTGAAAATCTGGTGCGTCCCTGGACAGATCGTCAGGTACCTTCTTGTCCCCCTCCCCATGCCTGGGCTTCTTCCAAGATCGCATTTACAATTCGTAATTTTCTTGTCTATGAATATGGCGGCAAGTTTGGCCTGGAACCGGAAGAACGGAATCTCTATCTCTTTTCTGTTCTTTCTCCGGCATGGGTACAGCCGGGTAAACGGTTGGTTATTCAAGAAGCTCCGACAGAGATGGGGACTGTTTCTGCCCGAATGGACTTTAAAGAGGGAGGCGCGACTGTTACTATCCGGAAGAACTTTCAGCAACAGCCGGGGACTATCCGTATCCGTATTCCTTATTTTAAGAAGTTGGTACGGTTTACGACCGATGCCGGGAAATCGTGCGTGGAAGACGGCTGCCTGGTGCTGAGTCCGGATGTCCGGACTGTTCAGATCGACTGGCAGGATATTCCGATGCGTGGCGTCTCGGAAGAATTGCTTGCCGCTTACCGTGCCTGCACTACTTTCGAAGGAGTCGATGAAAAGGGTTGTGCTATCCTGAAAGAAGGAAAAGCTTTTCTTTTACCCGCAGAAAAGCAGAATAAAGAAGAGATACTTAGTTTTAACCTGGTACTGAAGAACTTCCTGCATGAATTCGACAGACGGCGTGTAGAGAAACTAAAGCAAGGTTATGAACAATATATGATTGACATTCCGTCAATCCGGTAAGATCAGTTTAACTATTTATATCAAATATATTATATGCAAAAGAAACGATTATATCTGTCAATAATTTTCCTGTTGTCCTGTTTGGCTACACTGAAAGCCGGGGAACTGTTCCGGTTTACAACAAAATATATGATTTTGTCCGTAAATGACAAAGGATATATAGAAAGTCTGAAAAGCAAATCCGGTAAAGAGTATATTCCTGAAAAATACATGCCGGCATTCGTGAACCTATATCAGAATGACCGGTTTATTCATCCGGAAGCTGCTTCATATGATGAGAGTGAGGCGGAAATGACACTTTCATATCCGAACGGCTCTGTGGCTAAGGTCAGGATCGACCGGAAAGAAGAATATCTAAGGATGGAACTGCTCTCGGTATCCCCTGCAAACGGTGTGGATAATGTAGTCTGGGGACCTTATAACACGACTATTTCTAAGACACTTGGAGAGATAATCTCCGTAGTGCGCGACGATGAGTTTGCGATCGGCATTATGGCTTTGGATGATAATACGACCAGTGGCCTTCCGTGCAACGGAGATATGTACCAAAGTAGTTATATTATCCATTCTCCGGATCCGAAGAAATATCCATTACCGGACAGCCTGCAGGAAGGACAGCGTTTCCGGATCGGCGGCGACGGTAATAACGATGTTGCTTTCTATTCTCATCCGGAAGACTACTACCGGTTCATATTGGGGAATGGGGCGACTTTGGAGCCAGAGTTCGGAACTTCCATTGCTTTGCATGCACGCGACCGTTCGCTTCCCCAGACTATCTTGTATCCTCATTTCAATGATTTTCCGGCAATCAAAGCTCCCCGGCATCTGATAGTAGACACAATCCCGGTCGATTATGCCGGCTCTTCGATAGCCTTTTACGGATGTCCGGACGATAAAGGTTTGAAAGTCATCGAACAAATCGTATTGAACGAAGGTCTTCCTTATGTAACACGGGATGGCATTTGGGTGAAAGACCCGGCTTCATTCCGTACCGATATAGCCTGGTGGGGAGCGCATGACAGTCTGCTGTCTTATGCCAGTCAGTTGGGGATAAAGGCGATCCAGGATGAAGGACTGGGCGAGTACTACGTGAACCCGGCTGACCGCTGGGCAGGAAAGAAGGTGACTTTGAACGGACAAAAGGTAGATATCAGCGAATATACCCGGCAACTGAATATGGAGGGTATTGCTTACGGGTTACATACCTTGACTGAATTTGTACAACCTCATAGCAGCGATGTGCAGCCTATTCCGAATCCGGGTTTATGTACGGTTCTTCGTACACGGATCGAACGGTCTGTCAATGCTCGTGATACATTGATTTGTGTTGCAGATACCAGCTATCTGAACGAGCATGGTGGTTGGGATGACAATGGTACGAATGTATTGCGTCTGGGCAAAGAACTGATTACATATAAAGGGGTGACCACCCGTAAACCTTACATATTGACCGGCGTAAAGAGAGGCGCTTACAAAACCGAGGCGACATCTCATATGGCCGGGGAAGAATTGGTCAAACTACAAATAAACTGCTACCACGGTTTTATTCCCGGAATCCGTTTGCAGGACGAGTACGCCGACTTTTATGCTAAATGGCTGATCGACGGTGGAATGAATTATATCGACTTCGACGGTTATGAAAGTTTTACTTACCAGGGACACGGGCAGTACTCTTTCAAACGTTTTATGCGCAGGATGTTCGATTCGTTCGAGTTGTTGGGCGGCGGTTACCTGAGGGTAATGGGGTCCTGTGTCTTCGAAGGTAACTGGCATTATATGAGTGTTTGCAATATCGGCGGAGGAAATCATATGTTCAACCCTGTGACCAATAAATGGGGCATTGAAGGAAAAGATTTTCGTTATGCTCTCAGGAGTAACTATTTTCCGTGTACCTTCGGTATCCAGAACTTCAATCCGGAATGGACCGTACAGGTTGTCGAGAATCTGCAGTCGAAAGCTATTGCCTGGGATGCCACTTATATGCTTGGGTTGAGTGAAGCCGCAGTGGAGAAATGCCCGCGCAAATATGAGTTGTTCAAGGCATTCCGTACCTGGGAAGATGCCCGTATAGCCAATGTGTTTCCCGCCTCTTTAAAAGAAGAGATGCAGAAAGAAGAAAATAAATACCATCTGGAGCGTTTGAACGATAAAACATGGAAAATGTACCGGGTGAATGCAGCCGGTAAATTTATAAAACCGGTAATTTTAAAAGCTAAATAAAACGATATATACCATGAACAAGATCATAGTATTATTCATATTCTCCTTGTTAACCGCATGCAATACTGCACATGTGACCGATCAGAATCCTGCGATTGACGGAGCTGCTGCTTATACCATGCTGTCCGATAATGTAAATGATCCCCAGCGGGAATGGAGTTATAATCCTAAATCGACAACAGTGATAGGTGTACCTTTCACGCCGGCTCCGGTGCAGGTTACCTACGATGGTTCTATTTATACGGGAAATGCCGAACTCTGCTTCTTTTACGGCAGTTCGAACAAGCCGACTGCCGCTTATCAGAAAACATTTTATGAAGGTTGGATCCCTATTGTGGAATACGACTGGCAGGAAGACGGCATCCGGTATGATATGGAAATGTTCGGTTCCTCTTTACCCGGAGAAGATAGTAAAAACTCCGTACAGTTCGTCTGTGTTTCAATAAGGAATGTATCCGATCAAAAGCAACAAGCTATATTTACAGCAGGAACACGTTCCTCCGGACTCGATCATCGGATGGGCGAAGCCGAGTTCTCCGATCAGTTCAATTATCGTTTCGATAAGAATGAATTTGTTCGTGATAACCAACTCCTTTATACTTTTGAAGGAGAGCCGGAAAAGTATGCAACTAAGGATAAACCTTACACAGGTTCTTTCTTGGCAGCTGATTTGGGTATCCAGGTTAATACGGTTACCGGTTTGACACGTTATTCGCAGGAATTGAATCCGGGAGAAAGCTATCAACTGACGTTTAAATTTCCTCGTGTACCTGTCGGTAATCGTGAAACGGCATTTTTGTCGAAGTTGCGTCAGGCCCCTTATTCAGAATCCCGCCAGGCTTGTATCGACTATTGGAAAAAGCGTATTGAAGGTGGAGGATATTTTGTGATACCCGAAGACCGGGTGGAGGATTCTTTCAAAGCCAGTTTGGTTCATCTGATGCTGGCTACCCGGATGGAAGAAGACGGAACCAGGAGGCAGGGAAGCGGACTTCCTTACGATGGCATATTCTTCAATGATTTTATCGACATGCGTCTGATCTATGATGTGGCCGGTCATACCGATTTTGTAGAACTGAATTTCCCTTGGATGTTCAAGAATATAAATGAAGAGGGCTTGTTTGTAGACCCTAGTGTCAGCCATTCGCAGGAAATTATGACTTCACACGGACAAGTTTTGTTCAGTCTCTGCAACCATTTCCTTTACACGCAGAATAGGGCTTTAGCTGAAGAAGTTTTCGGCCCTGTCTGCCAGGCGATCGGGATGATCGAACACGACCATAACAAAGAACCTAACGGACTGGTACGGCCTTCGACCCCTTTTGATGCCGAGATGATCAAAGGGTATTACACAAGCCATAACCTATGGTGTCTGTTGGGTTTACGCAGTGCTATTACGTTAGCTGACTATTTAGGAAAAGGCGAAGAATGTAGGAAATGGAAAGAACTGGAAAAGTCCTATTACAATGCGATCATGAAAGGGATAGAAACCAGTGTTCATGCAGATGGTTACGTACCGACCGGCCTGTATGAATACCAGATTGGTGAAGTGGCCCGTAGCGGATTCAAGGAATTTCAAACCGATCAGGACTGGGAAAATATGCTGCTGGTTTATCCGACTGAAATGTTGGAACCGGATGATAGGCGGGTTAAAGGAACCTTAAATCATATCCGTACTCATAAATATAGAGAAGGTATTATGACTTACCGTAACGGTATGCATCTACACCAGTATGCGACGACCAATCTGGCTAATCAATATCTGGCGATCAACGATCAGGAGAAAGCGCTTCTGGATATGTATCATATATTGCTGCATAACGGTTCCACACATGAAGGGTTTGAAAATATGGTAGAACCCTGGTCTGATCGCGATCCGGACCCGGTTCCGGCTCCTCATGCCTGGGCGGCGGCAAAGACCGCTTTGTTGATCCGGAATATGCTGGTACGGGAATATGGGGGAAAGGCCGGTATAAATAAAGAGGAACGTTCACTCTATCTGTTCTCCGGTTTGTCGCCTTCATGGGTACAACCCGGAAAGCAAATAGAGATACGGGATATCCGTTCCGAGTTTGGTAAGATCAATGCTGTAATGACATGCAAACAAGAGGGTGCGGATATCCGTTTAAATTGTGATTATACCAACTTCAAACCTGCTCATCTCTATATGGCTGTCCCTTACTATAAACAAATAGATCAGGTTACATCCGATGCTGGCGAGGTGACAGTGAAGGACGGTTATATGGTCTTTTCGCCGGAAACCAAAGAGATACGGATACGCTGGAAAGATAATAAGCAAAGTGGAAAGAACTATGTCCAGGAAATATTGAAGAGCTATCGGACTGAACCGGGCGTTGCCTGGAAAGATTGTCCGGAAGACAAAGGAGATCGTTCTCCTGCCGATGCCGGTTGCTATCTTATCGTTATTCCCGGTGCTGAAGAAGGATTTCTTACTAAAGAAGAACTGAAGATCGAAGCGGAGCCGCTTAGCTTCGAAGTTGTCAGGAAATCTTTTCTGATGGAGTATGACAGAAGAAGAGGACAGTATCTGCAAAGCGGAAAGAAGTTGTTGGAGATTTATCCTCCGGTAATGGAATGATGATTATATTAAAGAAATGATGTTTTCATGAAATATACTTGAAAGATAAATGAACAACAGAAAAGAAAATATAGGTTACCTACTTTTCCTGTCGATGGTAGCAGCTCTGGGTGGCTTTTTGTATGGATATGACACTGCCGTTATTTCCGGTACCATACAGATGGTAAGCGAGCAATTTGGATTATCATCGGCAGGAGTGGGATGGTATGTTAGTTCCGCCTTGTTGGGATCGATTCTGGGTGTTATGATGGCGGGTGTTTTCTGTGATTATTCTGGCAGGAAAAATACTCTACTTGTGTCGGCCATATTATTTACTGCGTCAGCTGTTGGTTGTGCCTTTTCAGGGAGCTTCAACATCTTGATTATGTATCGAATAATTGGAGGGATAGGAATAGGGCTGGTGTCGGTCGTATCTCCGCTTTATATTTCGGAGATCTCTATTGCCAAATATAGAGGAGGATTTGTCTCTCTTTACCAATTGGCTATAACTGTCGGATTCTTAGGAGCATACCTTGTAAACTACGGACTATTGACTATGTCTGTAAATACGACTGTCAATAATTCAAGCTTGCTTGATTGGTTGTTTCATGATGAGCTGTGGAGAGGTATGCTCGGAACAGAAGTCCTTCCTGCGCTTATGTTCATTACCATCATCTTTTTTATACCTGAAAGTCCGCGTTGGCTATTGCTGAGGCATAGGGAGAGTAAGGCTAGAAGCGTGCTTTACAAGATGCTTCCTGATGGTAATGCTGCAGAGAATGAAATTAGTTCGATCAAACAGATATTGTCAGAAAAAGGAAAGAGAGTTCCATTAAGAGAGAGTCTGAACACAAAGACGGTAAGATTGATTTTGTTCGGATCGTTAATTGCTATCATGGGACAGTTTATGGGCGTTAATGCTGTCCTTTATTATGGACCTACTATTTTTCAACAAAATGGGCTGTCTGGTGGTGAATCTCTCTTATATCAGGTATTGATAGGCCTGGTTAATTCCTTGACCACAGTGCTCGGCTTGTTCATTATTGACAAGATAGGCAGGAAAAAGTTGATTTACTTTGGGGTAACAGGGATGTTTGTATCCTTGATATTCATTGCATTGTTATTCAGTAAAGGTTCTGAATGGGGAATATCACCTGTTCTGATGCTTGTTTTCTTTTTAACCTATATTTTCTTTTGTGCCATCTCAATCTGTCTGGTCGTTTGGGTACTCTTTTCAGAGATGTTCCCGATTCGTATTCGCGGGTTGGCTATGTCGTTCTCAGGAATGTTTATTTGGATCGGAGCCTTTTTAATAGGTCAACTCACTCCATTTATGCTTGAAAATTTAGGTTCATCAGGCACATTCTTGAGTTTTGCTATCGTATGTATACCCTATTTGTTCATTATGCGTTTTTGTATTCCTGAAACGACAGGACGTACTTTGGAGGAAATAGAGAAAGAATTAACAAAGTGATAAACAGATATAAAAAGGAGAATTTACATAATGAATCAAGTTGTTTTATCTTTGGATATAGGTGGTACTTGGATTAAAGGGGCCACATATAGTTGTGAGGAGTTATCGGACGCTTATCTTCGTCATACTTTACCTCAGGCTTTGAAGACGGCTAAAAGAGAGAGTCATTTGGCTGCTCCTTTTACGATATATGATTTCCTGGCTGCTTTGAAAGAATTGATCAAGGAACTATTGTCCACTCGGACCGAACTATGTTCTATTGCCATCTCCACCGCAGGGGTTGTCGATTATGCTGGCAAACGAATAAAATTTGTGGCTCCTCATCTCTCTTCCCTTAAAGATACCGTTTGGGTGGAATGGCTGAAGAACGAATTTGATGTTCCTGTAACATTGATCAATGACGCCAATGCCACCATGCTAGGAGCTGCCTCATTAGGATATTTGAACGGATTGAAAACTATAGGTGTGATGCCGATTGGCACTGGATTGGGTTTTTCTGTATGGCGAAACGGCAGGATTTGGACTCCTAATTTCAGTTACACTTTACTTGGGTGCATAGAAACACCTGATGGAAGCTTTGATCAGTGGGCCAGCATAGTAGGGTTGGCAAAGCGATATCCGGATATTGCTTTGGACGATTTATTTAAAATGGATGACTATAAGATGTGTCTTATACCATATATAGAGGGGCTGTCTAAGATCGTCCAAACAGCCTATTATATGTATCACACGAACGAAGTGCTTATTGGAGGCGGATTGGCTGATCTGGTTGTTCATATGGGTTTCCCGTTAGAGGAGATCTTGAATAGTTTGTTAAAGGAACATCCTTTGGCCGACGGTGTTATACCATCGGTAAGGTTGCTGAATGAAGGAAACAGATTGCCATTGGTTGGCGCGGCCATGCTTGGATATGGAGAACACATAGCGCAAAAAAGCAGATGGATAAAACCTTATACAGCTATATCTACCGAACATGCTTATGATGCTTCTTTGCATTTGGAAAAGATGACTCATGAAGAATTGGTTCGATTATTATGGAAGGCAGAACAAGAGGCAGGCATGCGATTGGAGAGTAGTTTGTCTGATCTGTCACAAGTCGTTGATCAAGTAGTAGAACAGTTGAAATCCGGAGGCAGGTTACTGTATGTCGGTGCAGGGACAAGTGGTAGATTAGCTGCGATAGATACTGTAGAGATTGCTTGCACATTCGGATTTCCACGCGAGAGAGTATTGACTTTCATCGCTGGTGGTGTAGCTGATGCTTCAATAGAGATTGAATCTGATTTTGAAGAAGATGCTAGCGCAGTTCCTGAGATGTTGGCTGCTTCGTTGGACAAAAATGATGTTGTGGTCGGCATTAGCGTCAGTGGATCCGCTTATTACGTGCAGTCCGCTTTGGCTTTCGCTAAAAAGATAGGGGCGTATAGTGTACTTATTCAAGAAGAGCATGTCAAAGATCTTCCATTTTGCGATAAGATAATTTCTCTACGAACAGGGTATGAGATTGTGGCAGGCTCGACAAGAATGAAGGCGGGTACTGCTACCAAAAAGGTCTTGAACTTTTTGTCTACTGCTACCATGGTCTCATTGGAAAATGTGCATGGATGCTATATGACCCATTTGGAGTGTATCAATGAAAAACTGATTTGTCGTGCGCAACATATCTTACAAACCTTATTTGGCTTGACAAACAGTGAGTCTCTTGCTTTATTGAAAAAGAATCGGTTCGATTTGAATCAGACAATTAATTTTATATTGAAAAAAGATCAGTATCATGCATAAATATCATTGGTTAATATCAGTTTTGGGATTATTGATATCCGGTTGCACCGCTGAAAACAAGACGAAGCCTTTCTTGAGCTCTTTGGATGGAGAAGCCTTACCTTATGTTTACCGGTATGACGGGAATCGGTTGGAAGAATCTTATCCTTTTCAAAAAGATATCGTACGGATAGATGAGGTTACCGTATGGGCTTCGGATATCGATCAGCAAGCGAGCGGTAATGAGGGTGTATCTGAGTTGACATATCGTTTTCAATTGAAGAAAGGGCATATGTCCAATGCCGGAGTAGGTATCGAATTTAAATTTGAAAACTGGGATACATCCAACCAGGTATTTGTTCCGGCAGCCGTCTATAACGGCAACCGGTTCCGGTCGTTGAACATTCCTTATCCGCCTTATATCTATGATAAGAAAGAGAAGGAACCGGATATGCCCGTGACTATTACGCAAGTTCCGCGTTTGTCTGTCCAACCGGAACCTTCCCGGATAGAGATGCTGACCAGTAATTGTACGACTCCTATGTTAAGCTTTTACAGTCCTTCCCGGCAAAAAGGATTTATATTGCTGACGACCCAGGATACCTGGTTAGGCAATTCCGGGTTTACTATCCGGGAAGATCCGGAAGAACATACAGCTTCCTTTATCGTCGCGGCACCCGGTGTGAGGGAAAAGAAGTATGTCATGACGAACCTGGTCGATAGTGAAGACCATGCAATCGATTGGAATGAAGGAGATAGCGTATCAGTGCGATTGAAGGTGTATAATTTTGATGCGTCTTCGTTAGATGTATTTTTCGATAGGTTGTTTGAAGTGCGTAAAGCATTATCCGGCAAGAACGAGTATATCGACCGGATGCCGTTCAGCGAAACAGCCTCTGTTATTCTGGATCATCACGACCGGACAAAATGGTTGGATGATGGGCGGTACAAATATATCTGTAACAAACCGGATTCGGACTCTCCTTATGGTCATATCCAAACCGGTTGGAGCGGAATACCGGTCTATGCTTTTCCGCAGGCGATTCGGCCGACACCGCAGCGGGTGGCACGGATCGTTAGCAGTCTGAATATGCTCCGACTGGCACAAGGGAAATCAGGACTTTTCTATGGAATGTTCAAGAAAGGTGAGTTGTTTGGTGATAATTTCAATGAAATGAACGAACGGCGTTCCATAGCCATGATCAGGCGCACAGGATTGGTCTTATACCAAAGTCTGCAAATAGAAGATTTGCTGGAGAAACAAGGCTTTGGTTCGCAGATCGATCCTGAATGGGATAACATGCTTCGGAAAGCGGCAGACGGGTTGGTTACACTTTGGAACCGTTACGGACAGTTCGGGCAGTTTGTAGATGTGGAAACCGGGGAGATGGATATAAACAACTCGACGGCAGGAGCAATAAACATTGCTGCGCTGGCTTTGGCATCCCGGAAATATGGAGACCCCCGTTATCAGGAAGTGGCTGAGGCTGCGGGAAATCTTTATTATGAAAGAGACCTGATGCAAGGATATACCGGAGGTGGTCCGGCCGAGATCCTGCAATGTCCGGATAGTGAATCGGCTGCCGAGTTGGCGGAGTCTCTGACTGTCTTGTACGAGATAACCGGTAAGAAAGAATGGCTGGACAAAGCCCGTTTTGCGGCTGCCATGTTTTCCAGCTGGGTTGTTTCTTACGATTATAAATTTCCGGCTGGGTCGGACCTGGGGCGCATCGGTGCGAAAGCGACCGGTTCGGTTTGGGCCAGTGTCCAGAATGAACACAGTGCTCCGGGTATCTATATCCTTTCGGGTGATTTTTTGTTGAAGCTCTACCGGGCTACCGGCGATGAACGTTATGCGGAACTGCTTAAAGATATTGCCCACAATGTTGTTCAATATGTCACTACTCCCTCCAATCCTTTAGGGCATGGATCGGCCCCCGGATCAGTATCGGAACGTGTTAATTTAAGTGACTGGGAAGGTGTCGGAGGTATTGGAAACGTATCGGCAGGAGATTCTAATATGGCTTGGGAAACGGTGGCATTGCTGTCTATATTGCAGAATCCCGGGATCTATTTACAAACGGATACCGATAAATTACTGGTGCTGGATCATGTGAATGCCCGGGTATTGGAGCGGACAGATAAAGGTACTCTGCTTGAAATAGAGAATCCAACGGATTTTCCGGCGCAGATTGCTGTCTTTGCAGAGACAAAGGTGGAGTCCGGGAAGCCATTGGGATGCAATGCCTGCCTGGAATGGCCGAAGGTAGATGTTGGTAGTAAGGAAAAAATAAAAGTGTTGATTGATAAGAATGGTAATATTGGGGATCGGAGAGAGGTTAAATAAGAGATTTATGTATATCTTTGTGAATTACATAACACATAAAACACTTAATTATGAAAAATTTAGATCCGAAAGCCATGGCAGAGAATGAAAGAAAAGAGTTGCAGGACCGGTATA
>OMGR01000263.1_pt1 | contig 44663 bp, 35 predicted proteins | sample 1646061 | NCBI WGS metagenome assembly OMGR01 (sample SAMN05578583, study PRJEB25193) | human gut metagenome | biome: Human Microbiome; feature: human-associated habitat; material: feces | host: Homo sapiens | place: USA:Birmingham | reverse complement strand
TCCTTTTTGAAACTTATTTTTTTTCAAGACTGTCAACTTATTTCAGGACAGGACAAGTAAATTGACTGTGACTTTTCAGTAATCCATTGTCTTTATTTGTGCATGAAATCACAAGGCTGAATAAAATACAAAACAGAAGTGCTTCTCTCATTGGATTCGAACTATATGTTCAATAGGATTGATAGGCTGTTTTAATATTAATAATTAAATCCGAACTGCCACAATGGGATTACATTCATGTAGCCTTGTTCTATATTGTCTTTTACTATAAAACCATTTTCTATGCCTTGCAGCTGCTTTTGTTTTTTATTCTTTCCTCCTATTTCAAAAGTGTAACTTGCTATTTGAAAGTCAGAAACAGCCGAGGTAATAACATCTTGTTCTACACGCATTTGATTCAGGAAGAATGTCTCTCTGATGTTCCCTGTTTCTGATGTTTCTTGTCCTAAACAATACATTAAGGTAGGGTTGTCTAAATAGACTTTATCCACTTTGCCAAGTCCTCTGATACCACCGGTGTCATCACGTAATTGTGAGATTAGTCCGGCTTCTTCGAGATAAAGAAAATAATCGGATAAATTGTTGCGACTTACTCCTAACATGGCTGCAATACTACTCATATTGGGTTTGAATGGTACGCTTCGGGCTATGATTGTGAGCAGTTGCTTTAATTTTCGTGCTGTAGACACGCTCATTTCAGAATATTGCGGAATATCGACTTCCAATGTTTTATTTATTATTTGTTGCAAACGTATATAGAACTGATCTTCCTGGGAGAATGGATAATAACCTTCTTCCAGATAGGATTGGAAATAGGCATAAGGACGGAATTTATCAGGAAGCTCTATGCGGTGTTGCATGATATCAACCAATGGATAGACTGGTATCTCTATATGATGAAACATATTCAGGTATTCACGAAACGAAAGTCCTTGCATGGAATAGACAATAGCCCGTCGGCTCAGGTCTGCTGAGCCCTTGTTAATGTCGAGAATGGAAGAACCTGTAAAAAATATTTTCAGATCAGCATGATAGTCATACATCAGTTTTAACTCACGGGCCCAATCTTTGTATTTATGAATCTCGTCAATAATAAGGTGAGTTCCTCCTCGCTTCACAAATTCATCTGCTAATTCTACCAAGTGGTGGGCTGAAAAATATAAGTCATCGGCATTGACGAATAATGTTGTATTCCTATTCAGCTTCTCCTTGGCATATTGCAACATCAATGTTGTTTTTCCTACGCCACGTGGCCCAACCAATCCTAACAGACGATTGTTCCAATTAATACGGTCGAACATATATCGATGGAATGTGGTAGGTATGGAACGCAACATTGCATCGAAACTCATTTGTAACTTATCCATGAATCTTTAGTTTATTTCTGCAAATATAATGAATTGCACTATGGAAAGTGCAATTGTGTGGAGAATTCGCACTTTTTGTAGTGCGAATACATTGGATTGAACGGATGTTGAGCTTCTGCAGCTCATATGCACTATAAAAAAACTCTGTATATTATAATTCTTACGTCAATGTCAAAATGTCACTACCCTACCGACTAAATAGGATTAATATACCGGGTAAATGAAAATACCCGTGCGGGTAATATTTTTTAACGTATCAGAATGGTTTTCATATAGTAACTACTCAGCGCTCCCTTTGTTGATTTTATCTTGCTGGTTTGAAATGCTTTATTAAATTATCAAGACCGTGTATGCCCTATTTTTCGTATTGACAAAATGATAATTTGTGTAAAGAAAGGATTCATCTCCAATCAAAAAGTATTTTGCGTCTACGAAATGCGTTAGAGTATTATTTCAAATGTAATATTTGTATGATAGGGTTATTGTCTTTTTCACCTTCTATACAATAAATGAATGTATTATTTTCAGAAGCAGAGGCTTGGGCAGTAAATCCATTGCCATCAATATCATTTTCTGTATCTTGACTTATTTGATACTCTCCGGTAAGTTTGTTATAAAGAAGGATTCTTAATCCTTTACTATTAGAACTGAAAGCCAAATAGAGCCAATTCTTAGATTCTTTATATATTGTTCTGAGGTAATGCGGACCTAATCCTGATACATCTGGTTTTTTTTTGTAAAAATCTTTGGTAGGTGCAGGTAAAAAATTGAATGATACGGTTTTACTTAAGACTTCTTTGTTGTAATTATATACAATGTTGTTTAGTAGGGGAGACATGAAATTTATTGTATTATCGAATACTTCCAGTTCCCATTGATCCGAACAGTCTATAGCGTATGTTGTGTCTCGTTGTAAAAGCTCCTTTTTTATATTGCCTTTAGAATCGCAAATAAGTACTGCCGATAGAGGTTTATCGATTCTTCCGATTCTTGAAACTAAATAATCCCCATTATCGAATTGATAAAGATCGCCGACAAAATAGTTATTGCTGAATTCGTTAATCAGATTTCCTTGTAAATCATATTCAATTATTTTACAGGAACCGGAGGCGGTGCAGACTGATATGCTTTTTCTATTTTCGTTGTAATAGAATTGTACAATCCATCCATATTCACCAGGACCTTGTCCCCGCCGATCTATTTTGCTTAAGTAATGGCCATACCGATCGAAAATAAAAATAATAGGTTGCTTTTTGTCTAGTACAAATATGAAGGAATCTGCTATTTGAATATCTTTTACATGTCCTATTAAACAAGAATCAGTCGTCTCTAATGGAATGTAAGATATCGAATCAACAAAAGATGAATATTTGATTGTTTTTTGTACATCTTTATCTAAATCAATGACTACTACCGACTCCTGTGGAGTAGAATTAGTACAACTGACGAATGCTGTAAGCAATATGTTTAGTATAAATAATAGTATGATTTTCATATTTTATTGTAAAGAATGAATATTTAGTCGTTAGGAACCAAAAAATAATACAGGATTGTCGTCTTCATCTTTGCATTCCGTTCGTAATTGATTGATTACATCTGATTTTATTTCTTTGTTTTCATTGAGATATTCAATTAACCAAGGCATGTCCATGGCATATATTACTTCTTTATCTGTCCTTCCGGTAGATTTATATATATTGGGTAATCCTTCCATTAATTTCGTGTGGAGTGTTATTTTGTGTTTTTTTGCATCATATCTGGCAAAATAAAACTTTTCGCCGTCCAAGGTGAAGAATAGATTATCATTGATAATGCTAAAGTCGCTTGGCCCGGTTATATATTTCTGTTGTTTTGCTTTTTTCAGATATTCTCCCACACTGCTAATTTCGTTAAGCCTTTGGGGAGTGTTTGCTCCTTTATCCTGAAAATCCAGGATGATATAGGGTAATAACTCTTTATCAGTACTGGTCGCAAGAAATATGGTATCTGAAAAAAAACAGGAAACGAGAACTTTATCATCACTTATTGGGGTAAAGAAGTTGCTTGATGAGAAGAACTTACTTTTTACCGGTTTTTGAAAAAAGTCTTTATTTTCTGATGTTTCTGTCAGATAGCGAACATAATAGTCCGCTTTTGAGCGGCTGCCGGAATCAAATAATAGGAAATCATTCCCTATCGCTTCCAGTGCAAAGAAAGGTTCCTGCATCGTTATCTTTCGGAGGAAGTTGCCTTCCAGGTCATATTCTTTAATATTACGATAAAAGTCGAGGACAAACAGGCTTTTTTTATTTGCGTTTATGGAGATATCCGTTGGATAGATAATATTTTCCGGTCCTTCTCCTTTATTCAACTTCCGGATGAACTTTCCTTTATTATCAAATATATAGACGTTACCATTGCCAAGGGAAGAAAGAATGTATAGCTTATCTTCGAAAGGAATGACCTTATTTACATCTTCCAGCAAACATTCTTCTTTTGTTTCGAGTTTAACGAAACTAATATTTGTCAATGCAGGGTTGTCTGTTATAATGGATTTATCATCGGTGTTGATGGACAGGATAGTACCCTCCGGATTTCCTGCTTCTTTTTGATTAATACAAGAACCAAAGAACAATAAAAGGCCAAAAAAGATACAGGTCTGTTTCATAAGAAAGATTTGTTTGAACAAATATATTGAAGTTCCTGGTTAAAAGCAAATTCCAGACAGGAAGCACTTTGATTTCTTCGCTGGTTTTTTTGTCGCTCCGCGATAATCACTTTTATAAGCAGCTTTTCCATAATCATGCACTGTAATAGTGCAAATATCGTTATCTGTGTCTCAGATTTCCATTTTTAGAAAATCGCGTACATGTAACTGTTTGATACCTTTGTCGTTTGTACCGGTATTATACGTTCTGTATAAACAGGACGTTCTATATATTGCCGTTTGAAATTAGTTTTATCAATCATAATGGATGCTTTTTGCAAATATACCTATTTCGTCAATTATAATTGATGAATTTGGAGAGCTCAGGTAACTGGCATAGGAATTTTGACTATCCAGTAATATCATCCTGATATTAATTGTTTTAGAGTTCTATTAGTTCCATTCTTCTGAAACTTAATACATTTTCATTAAACTCCGGATTTTGGAAATTGTTGTCTGAAATATATAATCCGTCTTCAAGCACGAAGAACATGACCGGGATGTAGGTGTTTTCCGGGAATAACGTTTCTCCGATTACTTGAAAATCTTTATCCAGGATCATAATGGAGAATTTTTTTCCGGTTTTCATCAGATCTGCAATATTATCCTGTTTGTTGAGTTCGCATGCCGGTTGAAAGAAGCGGTAGTAGACTTTCCGGTATTTATCGTAAATGATGTTTCCGTATGAAGCATTTTCTATAGATTCTTTTTGGGTGGCCTGGATATCTAACGGATAGTTGTTTTTAGGCAGACCGTTTATATATTGGCTTTTGCAAGGATATTTTTTGAATGTTTGGTTGTCGCGGGTGACATAAATGGAGTTGCTGATGAAAAAGGAATAGACGAAATTTGTCCCGTCGTAATCTCTGCTACAGGTAAAAATACCGTTTTCGTTTTCAGTTTCCCATAATCTGGGATAAGTCAAAGGTAATTTTTCCGTCTGTTTTGTCTGCATGTTGACTTTTATACAAAGAGGGTATCTTTCCAGAGCATCTCCATCGTATGGTTTATCAGAATACATAAGAGCCTGGTATAGATAAATGCAGGAATCCTGCACAATCATCGGGGCATAGACCTTTGATGTAGGTGGGTGGCAAAGGGCTATTTGAGTATCAGTGATCAGGTCGTATTTATCCAGGATTTTTCCATTTCTGTTTATTCTGGATATTTTGAATTGATCGAATATCAGAATATTATCGAGATTAATTACTGTATGCCCAATGAAACGTCCGATTGCTTCGGGGCCTTCCTGAGCAATTTTAATTTTATGGGATAATTTGCAGGAGTCGAGCCTGTAGAAGTTCAGTTCGTTTGTTTGTTCATTTTCGTAACTTAAATAAGGGATACCTTCCGGGCTCATGTAAGAAAACATCGACATACTATAGCAATTCGTATTATCATCTATCGGGATCACGATACACTCTTTGCCTGGTTGCAGGGAGTATATCTTCTTGTCCTTACTGTTTTTACTTCCCAAACAAGAGGAAAGCAGGATGCAAATTGCATAAAAAGGCAATAGATATATCCATATATTTTTCATATAAACACTGATCTTGAAAGTTTGATGTTGTAAATATAGAGATATTTACGAATGGTTCGTAGTTTGGGCTCGGGATTTCTGTTTTTTTAATATAAAGAGTATTATTCATAACCTTGCTCATATTCGAAACCCTCGATTGAGTCATACATGATTTTGTTCATAATCCGGATAACGAAATGTTGCATGGGTATAAAAAGAATTTCTTCTTCTTATACCCGTCAATTTGTTGCAACAGACTTTATTATTGAATGATATTCCTGTCTATCGTAACGTCTTTACATTCCCGTGTTTTTATCAGATCCTCTAAGGTAAAGGCTTGGGGAGTCAGGAAAAGATTATCTGTGATTTTCAGACCGTCGACCGATTTGGCTGAAACGGCATCCGTTCCTGTCAACTGGAACCGGTTGTTGGTAATGGCGATATTGCGATGTACGTATCCCTCATTACGATCGTTTTCGGGAGCGATCAGGATGACCGGACCACCGCATTCGATAAAGTTATTGTTGCGGATGGTGACGTCGCGAGCCATACCCGATTCGAACCAGCTCCGGGCATCATCAGCGATCAGGATACCGCTCATTTGCATACGAAAGAAGGTGTTGTTCTCTATCAGTACTTTACGGCGGGTTGAAACGAGGATTCCACGGGTCGGGATACGGGCAAAGTAATTACCGCGAATAAGAACTTCCGGCGTGTAGGTAACATTTTCAACGACCAGTTCTTTTATCTCCCGGATATTTTGCGGAATATTCCTGTCGAGTGTAAGGAGGATTTCTCGCTCGTTCTTCATTTCTGCCTTTTTTACTTTGGCCGGGGCAAGGCTCATTAATGAATGAGGATCGATGAATTCGATCTCATTTCCCGGCAGAAATGACTGGAAACCGTATGTCTGGTGATGCATGTATTTTACGGTTATCTGGTTGGGAGCCGGATAACCGGTCACCGCCAGATGCGTTCCGTGTATATTGATAGGATCATCGTGTGCGCCGAGGAAACGGGAATTTTCGATAGTTATTTTTCCTTTACATCCCGACATCTGTACGAAATCGGCAAAACCGGCGCAGGTACGTCCGCTTCCGGCTTCCGGTTCGAAAGTCAGGTTACGATAGGTGATATTTTCAGTCATTTGTCCGACGATTCCGAAGTTTCCCAGGAATGCCAGATGTACACCGTCCAATGTGATATTTTTACTGTATTGGATCAGTCCGCAAGCCTGGTCGCGGATACCGTCGCGCATTTGGAATACCGTGCCCGGCTTGGCTTGCGGAGGATTGTCATATACGAAACGGAGCAGGTTAGGCTCTAGTTCGATGGCCTTACGAAGGTCGGGTAGCGGTGACCAGCTACGCCAGGTGATGTCTTTTTCTTTGTCGTAACTTTGGGCTATTCCGTCGGATAAAGTCCAATTGTCGCCGACGAAGGCAAAATGACCGTCTTTGACTGTGTAACGCGATTGCGGATGGATGCGTACTGTCATAAAGTTGCTGCCGACTTCCGTTACGGTCAGTTCCGGGACTGTCGGGTCGGAGGCTGCTACCGTGAAATTGCGGAAAGTAATATTTTCGCATTGGTCTATCACGAAACCGGTCATTTCTCCATGAGTTACAAAGCGGGCACCCTGACCGTCTATCGTGACATTTTTCAACCCTTTCAGCCATAAACCGATAAGTTTGGTCTGATCGGGGTTCTCCTTTTCTGAAGCAGTGTTGGAGATATGATATACTATCTGTGAAGAACTTTCACGGTGGAGGTTGTAATCTGCATTTTGCAGCTTGATAACGACGGCTTTCCCGTTGTAGCTCCGGGCTTGTTCGATAGCGGTCTGGAGCTTTTTCGTCATGTCTCCGTTTTCCGGTGCGACCCGGATCACCTGCTGGGCATTTACCGTAATGCCGATAAGGAGGCAAAGTGTAATAAAAATAGTTTTTTTCATGGTATGATTGATGAATTAAGAATGATAAACAGGCACAAATGTAAAGCGACTGTACCGAATTACCAAATAAAAGATATTGGATGATCGATTTTATCCTTATTTGAAATAGTATTTTACTAGACAGAAATTCGCATCTTCCGGTAAATCTTTTACTTTGCAGAACTCTTCGGTTGGGAGACTCTTGTGAAACGTTCCGATCTCTTCCGGAGATACGATGCTGATCATATATTCATCAGTGAATATACTTGTTTTCTTGATCTTTGCTCCTCCCTCCAGGGTGTCGAATACAAACGATTTCCCATCTTTTTTGCGATAGAAAACATTACACCATTTATCTATATTCCAGGTATTCAGGACTGTGTAATAATAGTCTTTATTTTGAAACTGCCGGAAAAAGCTGTAGGGTATTTCATGTGATTCTGTCAGTTGTGGAAATACATTAGGATCTTCTTTTACCCTTTCCTTGAAAGGTTTAAGGTTGATATTGGCTGGGCCGAAATCCCATTTATAGGCTAATTCCACGGTATCTTTTGTGAATCTGTATACTTCGTTGGCAAATTGTGTGGAAAAGTAATTTTCATTATTGTATTTGTAGAAGACATCGATACACATATTGGTCATAAAGTTATCGTCTGTTGTTTTCCAGAAGCCGCCGGTGACTTCCTCTTTATCCATATCATAGAATGTGACCGTGTTTTCTTCCGGATTCCCCAGCAGGGTCCAATAAGCGAATAGACCTTTGTCGATTTCTATCATATCCGTCTCTCCTCCGGCCGGGAGTAAATTCCTTTTTATAAACTGTCCATCCGTAGTATAGGTGTGTATGGCGCCCATCGGGCTTAATAGATGGATGAGGTTTTCTTCCGGTTTGACGATGGCTTCATAGATCAGGTTATATTCTCCGGGACCGTTGCCTTTCTTATCTATCTTGGACAGGTATTTGCCTTGTTTATCAAAACAGAAAAGTATGCCCGCATCCTTGTCATCGTCAAGAATATAATATTTGTTGTCAGTCTCGATAATTCGTCCGATCGCTTTGATCAGGCATCGATCGTTTGTTTCCAAAGGGATTACTTCTATTTTTTTGAACAGGGTAGAGGCTGCTAACTTTTGAGGAGAGAGTTCCACCTGTAAAATTTTTTGTTCCGTTTTGCTGTTTTGTTTGTTACAAGAGAGTAGTAACATACAGAGTAGTGATATGAAAAAGTATTTGTTCATGACAGTAATTGATTTCATTGAGTAGGCTGCAATGTAGCCAAATATTTCTATTTTTGTGTTTAAACACCGTAATAAATTATGGAACAGCAGAAAACAGGTCTTTTACAGACGATAAAAAATAAGATCAACGCATTTCTTCACGATAAAGAGTTGAAAGAAAAGCTGTATGTTATCATTTTTGAATCGGATACGCCCAAAGGAAAACTATTCGATGTCTTTCTGATCGGTTTTATCATAATGAGTGTCCTTGTCGTGATCCTGGAGAGTGTAGTGACCTTTTCCGATCATTTCAGGTTGGCGCTTCAGATCCTGGAATATGTGTTTACCGTTTTTTTTACTTTCGAGTATCTGGTACGTATTTATTGTTCGCCCAAGCCTAAGAAGTATATTTTCAGCTTCTTCGGTATTGTCGATTTGCTGGCTACATTGCCGTTATACCTGGGGTTTCTTTTTACCGGTGCACGTTATTTGCTTATTATCCGGACATTCCGTTTGATCCGTGTATTTCGTGTATTCAAATTGTTTAATTTTCTGGAAGAGGGAAATCTTTTATTGGTTTCCCTGCGGTTGAGTAGTCGTAAAATATTTGTTTTTTTCTTTTTTGTCCTGATACTGGTGACTTCGATCGGAACGATCATGTATATGGTGGAAGGGACGCAGCCGGATACCCAGTTCAGCAATATACCTAATTGTATCTATTGGGCGATCGTGACCATGACGACGGTCGGTTATGGAGATATAACTCCGGTTACGCCTGTCGGCCGTTTTATCTCTGCCTGTGTGATGCTGATCGGTTACACGATCATTGCTGTTCCTACCGGAATTGTTTCTGCCACAATGATAAAGGAACATAAAAGACGGAGTGAATTGAGATGTCCTCATTGTTTTCGTGCAGGCCATGAGGAAGATGCCGGGTACTGCAGATTTTGTGGAGGGAAGCTGGACGATACGAAGTAAAATTATCGAACCTCTCTTTATTTTAACTATAAATTTTCACGAAACTTTCTATATTTGCCGGAAGAAAAGGGGAGGTATTATGAAAATTTCTATGAAAACACTACTGATCACGGTCGTGGCGGCTTTGGTCATTTCTTTTGTATTTGTTATTTGCGGGTATTATTTGTTGGGTTCAGGAAGTTATCCTGTACTCTCTGCCGTTGTTTTGGGCATAGCATGGCTTTTAGCCCTTTGGTTATTGTTTTCTACTGTGTTCAGTAAAAAAAGGAAACGCGGACTATTCTTGTTGATTTAATCTTTTGAATTACTGTTTATGTCTTTTAATGTGTCCTTTATAACGTACCATATAACACAGATGATCATGACCAGCATTATAGCACTCCCGCCTACGCTGATTATTGTTTTTATGTATTGATCCATCTTTTAATTTGATTAGGGTTTGTCAATTTTGTAATCAGTTGCTAAAGATAAGAATAAGATTTTCAATAATTCGGCTTTTATTAGAAAACTATTGATATTTGTCTAATTATTAGACGCTTTATCTTATACAGTTTTTGTTCCGGAATTAACAGTATCTTGTTTTTCGAAAAAGGCTACAAAATAACAGGCGTTGTTAAAAAATGTCTATATTTGCGATTCTATGGAGATTAATCGGGAAGCTGAATATATGGAAAAACTGGGACAAGGGGATCATAAATCGTTTGATGCCCTGTTCGTATTGTATCATCCGAGGGTGAAGAATTTCCTGTTGGGGTTTGTCAAGGACGAGGAGGAAGCTTGCGATATGGCACAGGATATTTTCTTTAAAGTCTGGACAAACCGTGAAAATATCTCTAAGGTCGCTTCTCTGAAAGCTTATCTTTACCGGATGGCACGGAATATGGTTTATGACTATTTTGAGCATAATCTGGTGAAAGAATCCTACGAACAAAAACTACAATCATCTTCTAATGACTATTCAGACCTGATTGAAGAAGATTTTTATGCCCGGGAATTGTCTATCCTGATCGATATTGCCATCGAACAAATGCCGGAACAACGGCAGCGTATTTTTAAGATGAGCCGGAAAGACGGCCTGTCGAATGAAGAAATTTCCCAAAAGCTGGAAATAAATAAACGGACAGTTGAAAACCATATAACACAAGCACTGGCCGACCTCCGTGAAATACTAAAAAATACCTCTTTATTACTTTTTTGAAAAAAAATCACTTTTAGACCGTGTGTGCTTTGTCACTCTCCCGTCTTAAATATAAACGGGGAATGAAATGGCGAATAAAACGATACATACATTAATCTCAAAATTCTTCGGAAATGATCTTCCGGAAGCTGTTCGATATGCTTTCGGCAAATGGTTCGTTGGCGGAACCCATCAGCAGGAGAAAGAAGAGGCTATGTTGGAACTTTGGGAACAGGTTCCGGCTGAGGCGGACGGACGGACGATACAGGAACTTAATAAATTGCATGACCGTATACAAACAAATTCCAGGCCGACGGTAAGACAATCTATTTACCGGCGAATGGTCAGAGTCGCTGCAATTTTATTGTTACCGTTGATCGGTGCAGCCAGTGCTTATCTGATAATGCAGCATGAGCCGAATGTTCTTGAACCTGCATGGACGGAATGTTTCGTCCCGAATGGCGAGCGAAAGCTGATCACTTTGTCCGACGGCTCTGAGGTTTGGTTGAATTCCGGTTCGTTGCTGGTTTATTCGGCAAAATTTGAAGGTAGCCAACGTTCGGTTTATCTGAATGGAGAGGCTAGCTTTAGAGTGGCTAAAGATCCGGAAAAGCCATTTATTGTAAAAACAGGTCATATGGAAGTGGAGGCCTTGGGGACTGTATTCAATGTGGAAGCTTATTCGGATTCGGAACTGACCATTGCGACATTGGAAGAAGGCAAGGTCAGGGTAGATACGGATATGGAAAAGGGCGAACCTATTATTTTGCGTCCGGATGAGCAGGTTGTGTATAACAACCAACTGAAGACAATTTCAAAAGTTATCGTCGATGCAGGCAAGGTTTTGCAATGGAAACATGGATATCTGACTTTCCAGGGGGCTTCTTTCGATTATATCGTGAAGACAATCGAACGCAGGTTTGATGTAACGATCAATTATGAAACAGGGAAATTTGCCGGACGAAGTTTTACGATGAAATTCAGACCGGATGAAGGGTTGAACCAGGTTCTGGATATCCTGAAAGAAATGGTGAACGGATTGAATTACAGGATTAAAGACAATATAATATACATCAACTAAAAAAAAAGGAGGATACTTTTATGAAAAAAAGAACCCGGGAAGACGACGCCAATCAGAACTCCCCGGATTTGAAATCGTAGTGAACACCAATTAATAAATCACTTGAAACAAGTGATAAATAATATAGTATTCAACTTTAAAATCTAATTTTACAAAGATATGGAAATATACCTGAAAACACAACGGAATAAACTAAATAGTTTGTTCCGGGTATCTATAATGCTTTTTCTTTTCTTTTTCTTACAACATTCCGTAACATGGGGACAGATCATTACTTTTTCGGGGAATAATCTGACTGTCAAGAAAGCATTTGCTGAAATAGAGCAACAAACGGATATGTCGGTCGACTATGATGAGTCGGTACTGAATATTCATAAGAAAGTAAATGTATCTACCGATAATAAAAGTTTGGATGAAATATTAAATCTGATCTTAAAGGGAACGGGTTGCTCTTATGTGATTAAAAATAATCATATTGTTATTTCAGCGGAGGCGAAAGAACAGGATAAAAATCCCGGTAACATATTGGTTATAACAGGTACGGTAACCGATGAACACGGTGGACCGATCATTGGAGCGAATGTGATGGAAAAAGGCACTACTAATGGTTGCATTTCTGACATAGATGGCAACTATTCTTTAAATGTGAAGAGTAATTCGGTTCTTCAGATCTCTTACATTGGCTATATCACCAAAGAAATAGCTGTGAATAATCAGAAAGTTGTCAATGTACGGTTGATCGAAGATACACAAAATCTGGACGAGGTGGTTGTTGTCGGTTACGGTGTACAGAAGAAGGTAAATCTGACCGGTGCCGTTTCTGTGGTGAAAGGGGAGGAGATGACCAAACGTCCTGTAACGAATGCCACTTCAATGTTGCAGGGACAGGTTCCTGGTTTACGTGTCGTGAATGGTTCGGGACAGTCCGGAAATAATAAGGTCAGCTTACGTGTGCGTGGTCAGGGTACCTATTCTGATGCGGGTTCTGACCCGTTGGTCTTGATCAATGGTGTTCCCGGAGATCTCTCAGCACTCGATCCTAATGCGATAGAAAGTATATCCGTATTAAAGGATGCCGCTTCTGCTGCGGTATACGGTGCACGTGCGGCAAATGGTGTCGTGCTGGTGACAACAAAAACAGGCATAAATAAAAAGACATCAATCAGCTATTCGGGAAATTTTGCCGTTTATTCTCCGACGCGCATGTTGAAAGTCGTAACCAACTCGGTCGATTATATGAATTTATGGAATGAGGCGAAGACAAACTCCGGGATATCTTCCGGTCTGTATCCTCAGGATATTATCGACCAATATAAAAATGCCCGGCCGGGCGATCCGGAATATCCTAATTATGATTGGCTGGGAGAACATATTCACAGTGCATTCTCTCATAATCATAACGTTGCCGTTTCCGGAGGTTCTGAAAAGATGTCTTACAATGTCTCTATGTATTATGCCGATGAGAATGGAACGATGGATGGACATGGATATAAGAAGTATAATTTTACCGCCGATCTGCAGAGCCAGATAACCAAATGGATGAAGTTCGGTTCCTATGTAGGCTTCATGCGTGGAGACAGAAAACGTCCTTATGAGGGAGGTGTGGACGGTAGTTTTACTTCTATTTTTGCACAGGCTCCGACTTATGGGCCTCAACGCACTGACGGTTTATGGGTTTATAAGGCCTATCCATGGGAGAGCAACAATAAGAATGTGATCGCTTTGGTGGGAAACGATGCATTGCGTAAAAATACGAGTTATGACGTGAATGCCCAGGTATGGCTGACGATTGACATAGCCAAAGGGTTATCATGGCATACCAAAGGTGCTGTTCGTATGATCGCCGAACGGGAAAAAGAGTGGCGTCCGTTGGTCAATCTTTACAATTATCACACAGGGGAATATATGAATGAATTGGATGTCGGTGCCAAAGGATTGAACTCGAATGACTATCATACGTTCTATACTTATTTGTATTCTTATCTGAAATATGATGTTTCCACGAAAGATAAGAATCATAACTTTGGTATTCAGTTGGGATATTCACAGGAAACGAATGATTATGACTGGCTGAAGGGATATAGAAAAGACTTTCCATTCCCGTTGACCGAGATCGATGCCGGATCGAAAGAATTGCAGGAGGCGGAAGGAAATCTGGAACAATGGTCGTTAATGGGGATTTTCGGACGTTTTAATTACAATTACAGGGAACGTTACCTGTTTGAAGCTAATTTCCGGTATGACGGTTCTTCCCGTATCAATCCGGATGACAGATGGGGGATATTCCCTTCTTTCTCTGCTGGTTGGAGATTGACGGAAGAACAGTTTATGCAGGAACTTCACTGGTCATGGCTGAATAGTATGAAAATAAGAGCTTCCTGGGGACAGTTGGGGAATCAGAATATTGGCGTGTATCCTTATCAGGCCGTAATGGAAAATGAGGGGAATTACACATTCGATAATTCATCTTTATCCACCGGTTATGCACAGACAAAATATGCGAACCGAAATATTACATGGGAAACGACGACTGTTACCGATATAGGTTTGGAGGCTACGGTATTCAACGGATTGAATGTTACATTTGACTGGTATAAGAAAAGTACGAAAGATATTCTCCGTAATGCCCAAGTGACAGGTTCTCTGGGATTGGAAGCTCCTGTTATCAACAACGGCGAGATGGAAAACAAAGGATTTGAAGTGAACGTTCAATATATGAACAATATAAAAGGCGGTTTTTTCAAAGGATTGACATATAATGCGGGTTTCTATTTCGACCGTAACAGGAACAAGGTTACCCAGTTCGGTTCGGAGGAGATTTCCGGGCATTACCTGCGCAAAGAGGGGTTGCCTTATAACTCTTATTATATGCTGGATTGTATTGGGGTCTTCCGGGATGAAGAAGATGTGAAGAATTCTCCGAAACAGTTCAATGATAATACGTTGCCTGGTGACCTGAAATATCGTGACGTAAATAATGACGGTGTGATCGATAATGACGATCGTACGGTGATAGACGGGCGGTTCCCTAAATTTGAATATGCTGTGAATTTGTCGGCCAATTGGAAAGGGTTTGATGTCTCTGTTTTGATGCAAGGTGTTGAAGGAAAGAAACATTATGTGACAGATTGGGGATTACAGCCGTTCCGACAGGGAAGTGCGCCGACAATCGATTATGTGAAATATCGCTGGACCGAAGATAATCCTGATAATGCGAAATATCCCAGAATGTATTTTGATAATTTCGGTGGTAGTAAGAATACAAGAAAGAATTCATATTTCCTGAAAAATGCCTCTTACCTGCGTTTGAAGAATATCACGATCGGTTATACGATCCCTGCTGAGTTGACGAGGAAATTATTGGTAGAACGGATACGTGTATTCTTCTCCGGTGACAACCTGGCGACAATCACAAATTATCCTGAATTAGATCCTGAAAGAGAAGATGACGGCCGCTTTGTCGCTTATCCTCAGAATAAGATTTGTTCATTTGGTATTAACGTCCAATTTTAATTCGATATGGTTATGAAAAAAGCTAAATATTATTTGCTTCTGATATTGACAGTAGTAATGAGCGGATGTGATGATTTCCTTGAAAAGAATCCGCCGTCTAAACCTTCGGAAAATACTTTCTGGAAACAGAAAAGCGATTTGGATATGGCCTTGACTGCCTGTTATGGCACGATGACTAAGTTTGATCATGGTTATTTCTCATTCGGTATGCCGCAGTGGGATAGCTTTGTCGACAACTGTCGCAGTGTGGAAGAAGGGATTACATTTGATGTTTTCCAGGGAAATATAGACCCGTCGACAGCCGGTATCATTCAGGATGTTTATAAAGGCGCGTATGTCGGAATAACCCGTATGAATCTGTTCCTTTATCAGTTGGACAAGTATGAGAATACGGATTTGTCGGAGTATGACAGGCATTTTAGTAAAGGACAGGTTCTCTTTCTGAGAGCATTTTACTATTCATTTTTATATAGATGTTATGGTGACGTGCCATTGATCGTGGAACCGCTGGATCTGGAAACACAGTATCAGCCGAAGGTGGAAGCGGCAAAGATCCTGGAACAGATTTATACGGATTTGAATGATGCGGTCGACTTATTGCCTGATAATACCTATCTGGAGTTACCCGGCAGAGTGACAAAAGGTGCTGCGCTTGCTTTGAAAACCAGAATGATGCTTTATGATGCCTATAATAAAGACGGTAAGGCAGATATAGAGAAGATGAGAAATGTACTGACAGTGGCAGAACAGATAAAAGGTTATAGGTTGTGTGATGACTTCGAAAGTATTTTTCAGGGAACCGCACAGGAGACGAATCCGGAAATCATTTTCTCGACCAAGTATCTGGCTCCTAATAACTGGCATAAAAGTGATCTGTGGTTTGGCGCGTGGCTACGTTGTGCACCTCTGACCCATTTCGTTGAAGAGTTTGAATTTAAAGATGGTACGCCTTTCTCTAAAGAAAACAGCTTGTATAACCCGGAAAATCCGGTAGAAAACCGTGACCCCCGACTGGATATGTCTGCTTTTTACCAGCAATTGAAAATAGGTGATGTGGAACAGCCTGTTACCGGTGATTTACCGACTAAATATGGTTTGAAGAAGTTCGTAACCCGTGACAAAACACAATATCCGATCGGATATAATACACGCAGTGACCAGGACTGGGTACATTTCAGATATGCAGAAATTTTACTGGCTATTGCCGAAGCGGAAAATGAGGTAAATGGCCCTACTCAGAAAGTCTATAATGCCATCAATGACATTCGTGCGCGCAAAGGAATTGAAATGCCTCCGTTGCCTGCAGGTTTGAGTCAGGTACAGATGCGGGAAAAGATTCGTCATGAACGACGTATCGAGCTGGCTTTTGAAGGGCATCGTTATTTTGATTTGAAACGTTGGCGTATTATTGGAGAAATAATGAATAACTTTGACGAGCCGACACTGCCGTTATATAAGTCTGTATTTGAGGATCGTTTCTACCTATGGCCGATACCGCAAAGCGAAATCGACAAGAATAATGGTGTATTGGTTCAGAACCCGAATTACAAATAACATAAAGATATGGATAAGTTAATCAGAAATCGTGGATTACTTCTGTCATTGGGAAGTATGGCTGTTTTGAGCGGTTGTGCCCAACAGCCGCAGGAACAGAAAAAGCCGAATATTGTATTCATCTTTGCGGATGATATGGGGTATGGAGATGTTTCTGCGCTGAATGAAAATTCAAAGATACAAACAACGAATATTGACCGCATAGCAAGTGAAGGGGTTACTTTTACAGATGCCCATTCCAGTTCGTCAGTCAGTACGCCCTCACGGTATAGTTTGCTGACCGGACGGTACAACTGGCGTTCAGACCTTAAATCGGGTGTTTTAATGGGATATAATAAGGCATTGATTTCCCCCGACCGCAGGACAATCGCTTCCGTATTAAGGGATCAGGGATATCAGACGGCATGTATCGGTAAATGGCATTTGGGTTGGGACTGGAATAACATCGAGGCTGGAAAGGATAGCGTGGATTTCAGTAAACCGATAACTAATGGTCCGACAACCAGAGGTTTCGATTACTTTTATGGTATCATTGCCTCTTTGGATATGGCTCCCTATGTGTACGTGGAAAATGATATGCCGACAGCTTTGCCGGACAGGGAAACTGTAAATGATGGTATGAAATATTGGCGTAAAGGTCCGACTGCGTCGGATTTCGACCATGAACAGACATTGCCTAATTTTATTAACCGGGCAGTGGATTACATTCATGACAAATCGAAAGAAGACAAACCTTTCTATCTGTATCTTCCGTTACCGGCACCTCATACACCGATCCTTCCTATCAAGGAGTATCAGGGTAAATCCGGTCTGAATCCTTATGGCGATTTTGTCCTGATGGTGGACGATATGGTTGGAAAAGTGATGAAGGCCTTAAAAGAGGCAGGTGTTGAAGATAATACGATAATCGTTTTCAGTACCGATAACGGGTGTAGTCCGCAGGCTAAATTCGATGAACTTCAGGCCAAAGGGCACTATCCCAGTTATATTTACCGCGGGCATAAAGCGGACTTGTTTGACGGTGGTCACCGTATCCCGTGTGTGGTTCGCTGGCCGGCCCGGGTGAAACCGCATGTAGTGGGCCAGACGGTGTGTCTGACTGACTTTTTCGCTACATTTGCTGCGGTTGCCGATTATCAGCTGAGAGATTCGGAGGGAGAGGACAGTTACAATATCCTTCCTTTGCTGTTGAATGAAAAAGAAGGTGAGGTAATTCGTGAAGCCACTGTCCATCATTCTATAAACGGTGATTTCACGATCCGCAAAGATGAATGGAAACTGTTATTATCACCGAGTTCCGGCGGTTGGAGTTTCCCGAAACCGGGCACGGATGATGAAGTGATCAAGACGTTGCCGTCGGTGCAACTTTATAATATGCAGTCCGATCCGGCAGAAAAGAACAATGTATATGCCGAACATCCTGAAGTCGTTAAAGAGTTGAAAGACCTGATGATCAAATATGTCAAAGAGGGTCGCAGTACTCCGGGCACTCCTCAGAAGAACGACGGACCGGAGGTCTGGAAGCAGTTGAGTTGGATGGAATAATTCATAAATAACCAGCGGTTGGTTTATATCCCGGGTAGCATTTTTGTTACCCGGGATTTTTTGTATTCTTTTCTCCTTTCCGCAAACGTTTGCGTAGATTTTCCTTTAATTTTTTTTCTTACAACTGTTAATACTGTATTTTTGAACCATTAAACGAAATGAATAGAGAACACTTATTAATTTCAAATCAGTAATAAGCCATGAAAAAGTCTATTTTTATTTTATTGGGAGCAGCGCTCCTTTCCGTCCCGATATATGGGCAGGATAGTGGGATACCTTTCCGGAACACCATCAGGATCGAACCGGGCGACAGCCATGAGGTGATTATCGAGAAAGCAGCACATGTCGTGCCGACTCCGAACCAGTTGGATGCTTTACGGAATGAGTTCATCGCTTTTATCCATTTCGGACCGAATACGTTTACCCGGATGGAGTGGGGGAACGGAATGGAAGACCCGAAAGTGTTCGACCTGAAAGAGTTGGATACGGATCAGTGGTGCGAAGCAATGAAAGCGGCCGGGATGAAGATGGTAATTATAACCGTGAAACATCATGACGGGTTTGTCTTGTGGCAAAGCCGCTATACGAAACACGGCATTATGTCGTCCGGCTTTGAAGGCGGTAAGGGGGATATCCTGAAAGAATTGTCCGCTTCCTGTCAGAAATATGGCTTGAAACTGGGTATTTATCTTTCTCCTGCCGACCTGTACCAGATCGAAAGTCCGGACGGATTATACGGCAATCTGAGTAAATATACTAAACGGACGATCCCTCGGGAAGTTCCCGGCAGACCGTTTGCCAACAAGAAAAAGTTTGAATTTGTGGTGGACGATTATAACGAGTATTTCCTGAACCAGTTGTTCGAGGTGCTGACAGAATACGGACCGATACACGAAGTTTGGTTCGACGGTGCCCATCCGAAACGGAAAGGCGGTCAGACATATAACTACCATGCTTGGAAAGAACTGATTCAGGCGCTGGCTCCGAACGCTGTTATTTTCGGCCGTGAAGGAGTGCGCTGGTGTGGAAACGAAGCCGGAGGAACGCGCCCGACGGAATGGAATGTCATTCCTTATCAGGCAAATCCGGATACGATGAGTAATTTTGCTGATATGACAGACCCCGTATTGGGGGATCGGGAGAAGTTATATCAGGGGAAATACCTGCATTACCAACAGGCTGAAACCAATACGTCCATCCGTGAAGGCTGGTTCTACCGCGATGATACACACCAGAAAGTCAGAAGTGCCGATGACGTATTCGATATTTATGAACGGGCTGTCGGAGGGAACTCCACTTTCCTGTTGAATATTCCTCCTAACCGTGACGGTAAATTCTCTCCTGCGGATGTCAAAGCTTTGGTAGAGACAGGAAAACGTATCCGGGAAACTTATGGTACCGATCTGTTCAACGGTGCACAGGGACCGAAACAGTTGCTTGATGGTAAAGAGGATACTTATCTGTTGCTGGATGGTGCCAACAAAGAATTTGTGATCACGACTCCTTCCTCTGTTACAATCAACCGTATCATGCTTCAGGAAGCAGTAGCAACTCATAGCGAACGGGTTGAGAAATTTGCGATAGATGCCTGGATCGGCGGAGCCTGGAAGGAAATTGCCGTATCTACCAATATCGGTTATAAACGTATCCTCCGTTTCCCGGAAGTGACGACCGACAAGCTTCGTTTCCGTCTGCTGGAATCACGCCTGACACCGGCTGTCAGTCATATTTCCGCCCATTACTATACATCTCGCGCTCCCCAGTTGAGTTTTAAACAGGATGTGAACGGACTGGTAACGATAGAACCTAAATTGCAGGACTTCGGTTGGAATCCTCACGGACAGAATGCGGCAGGCAACCTGAATGTCGGATATACCATTTATTATACGACGGATGGAACAGAACCGGATGAAACTTCTGCAGAGTATAAAGAGCCGATCAAAACGGATCGTGGCGAACTGAAAGCAGTAGCTGTCCTGAAAGGTGAAAGAGGCGCAGTACACAGCGAACGCCTGGGACTTGCCAAGAAAGACTGGAAGCTGATCGGAGCAAGCAGTGAAACCAAGCGCCGTCCGGCTACGGCGGCTTTCGATGCTAAACCGGGAACTTACTGGCAATCGGAAGAGGGTACGTTGCCTCTTTATATCGCTATCGACCTCGGTTCCGTGCAAACATTGAACGGTTTTGCCTATACGCCGCAGACTCGTAATTCCGAAGGCATGATGGCTAAAGGTGTCATCAAGGTCAGTGAGGACGGAAAGAACTGGAAAGAGGTGGAACGTTTTGAGTTCGGTAACCTGATCAACGATCCGAGCAAACGTTACCATTATTTCAAGAAGCCGGTATCCACCCGTTATGTCCGTGTGGAAGCAACGGAAATAGCGGCAGGCGGTAAGGTTGTAGCCATTGCTGAATTTGACTTGCTCTGATTGAAAAAGATAAAAAAACTTTTGATGTCTCCGGAAAACAACTACTTTTGTCTTTCGGAGACATTCTTTTTTTATAATCTAATTCTAAATCCATGATTATGCGTGTATTATCTTATTTTATGTGTTTGTTTCTACTTCTTGCGTGTGCGAAAACACCGGAGAGGAAACCGTTAACTTTATGGTATGATAAACCTGCCGGAAACTGGAACGAAGCCTTGCCTATCGGTAACGGTCATGCTGGTGCGATGGTATTCGGAGGCGTCGATTCGGAACAATTGCAATTGAATGAAAATACCCTTTATAGCGGTGAACCCTCAGTGATTTTCAAAGACATAAAAGTGACTCCTGAAATGTTCGATAAAGTGGTCGGACTGATGCGGAAAGAAAAGTATAAAGAAGCAACCGATCTGGTATGCAAAAATTGGCTGGGACGTTTGCATCAATATTATCAGCCATTTGCCGATCTTCATATTCAGAATAATAAAACAGGGGAAGTCAGTGAATATAAACGTGATTTGAATATATCGGATGCCATAGCAAGTACAAAATATGTACAGAACGGTGTTCGTTATGAACGTGAGGTTTTTGCTTCAAACCCGGAAAATGTGATTGTCGTTTACCTGAAAAGTGACAGTCCGGAAGGAATCGATATTACGCTTGATTTTACATCGGAGCATCCTACTGCCATACAGAAAAGTAAAAATGACAGGCTGATTGTGCAGGGAAAAGCTCCCGGATATGTGGAACGTCGTACTTTTGAACAGATGGAAACGTGGGGCGATCAGCATAAGCACCCTGAATTATATGATGAAAAAGGTAACCGGAAATTCGATAAACGTGTATTATATGGGGATGAGATAGATAATAAAGGAATGTTGTTTGAAGCACAACTCAAACCTGTATTACCTTCGGGAGGTACCTGCGAAATTACCGATTCGGGTATTCATGTCAGTCAAACAGACGAAGTGTATTTTGTCATGAGTCTGGCTACGAGTTATAATGGATATGATAAAAGTCCCAGTCTGGAAGGTGTAGATCCGGCAGGAAAAGCAGCTACTATCCTCGATAAAGCGACCGCATATAATTATAAAGAACTAAAAAAGAGACATCTTGCTGATTATCGTAATCTGTTCGATCGTGTAAAACTTGATCTGAAATCAGATCCGGAGCAACAGGCTTTGCCTACCGATGAGCGGATTATCCGTTTTGATGAGAAAGCGGATCCGGCTTTAGCCGCCCTGTTGTTCCAGTATGGACGTTATCTGATGATCAGCGGCTCGCGTCCGGGTGGTCAGCCGTTAAACTTACAGGGAATCTGGAATAAAGAGATCGTTCCACCCTGGAACTGTGGTTATACGCAGAATATCAATCTGGAGATGAACTACTGGATGGCAGAGACCGCAAACTTATCGGAATGCCAGGAACCCCTCTTTACAATGATAAAAGAATTATCTGAAACCGGTGCTGAAACCGCGCGTAATATGTACGGTAGACGGGGCTGGGTGGCTCATCATAACACTTCTCTCTGGCGTGAATCAGTACCGAACGATAATGTTCCTAGCGCTTCTTTCTGGCCGATGGTACAGGGATGGCTTTGCAGTCATTTATGGGAACATTATCTTTATTCGGGTAACAAAGAGTTTCTGAAGAATACGGCTTATCCGCTTACTAAAGGGGCAGCCGAATTTTATGCCGACTGGCTGATCGATGATGGCGAAGGACATCTGGTTACTCCTGTCGGTGTTTCTCCCGAGAATTGGTTTGTAACACCCAGCGGAGAAACAACCGCTTTGAGTATGGGACCGACAATGGATATGGCGATCATACGTGAAACATTTGAACGTACGATCAAAATGTCTGAAATGTTTGGGCTGGATCCTGAATTGCGGGCTGAGCTTGAAGGTAAATTAGCCAGATTACTTCCTTATCAGATCGGTAGCAGGGGACAATTACAGGAATGGATGTATGATTTTAAGGAGCAAGATCCGCAACACCGTCACCTGTCTCATTTGTATGGATTCTATCCCGGCGATCAAATCACTCCCGACGGAACTCCTGATTTATTCAATGCAGTGGAGCAGACGTTGAATTTACGTGGTGATGCAGCCACCGGATGGTCGATGGGATGGAAGATCAATTGTTGGGCCCGTTTGCTGGATGGTAATCATGCTTATAAGATCATTCAGAATCTGTTCAATCCGGTTCAGTTCGGACCGAAGAAAAGAAATGGAGGCGGTTTGTATAGCAATTTGCTCGATGCTTGCCCGCCTTTCCAGATCGACGGAAACTTCGGTTATACGGCTGGTGTTGTTGAAATGTTGCTGCAGAGTCATGCCGGGTTCGTGCAATTGTTGCCTGCTCTTCCGGACGTCTGGAATGAAGGAAGCGTATCGGGCCTGAAGGCTCGTGGTAATTTCGAAGTAGCCATGAAGTGGAAACAAGGTGATTTGTCGGAAGCGACGATCCTTTCCGGAAGCGGTAACGAGTGCAGGTTGAGGACATCCCTTCCTGTTATGGTTAAACAGGGTAGTAAAGAGGTAGCGACTTCTTCCCCGATCACTTCCAACGGGAAAGAATACCATGAAGTAGTCTTTGCGACTGTTGCCGGGAATAGCTACCGGGTGAATCCGGTAACTCCCTGAGATAGTCAGTATAATCTGGAAGATAGTTATAGTTACCTGCCGATGAAAGTTGTTGCCGAGGGCGTCGGCAATATAAACGACGTCCTCGACAATATTGCTGACGCCCTCAACAATATTGCCGACGCCCTCGGCAACAACTTTCGTCAGCAGGTAATTGATGAAAGATACTGTTCGATAGTTACTTATCTTCTTGTGATTGCAAATATAAAGCGTATAATATAATATAGAACTCTTATGAATAAAAAATTAACCTTATTAAGTACAGCTATGCTGTCGGTAACGAGTTTGCTGGCCGCAGACAAAAATCCGAACGTTATCCTGATATTGGCTGATGATATGCGTGGCTCTGCCATGAATTTCCTGGGTGTAGAAGATGTACATACCCCGAATCTGGATAAACTGGCTGCCGAAAGTACGGTCTTTTCCAATGCTCATATCATGGGGGGGACTTCCGGTGCCGTCAGTATGCCGAGCCGCGCTATGCTGATGACTGGGAAATATCTGTATACCCTGGAAAAGCAGGGTTCGACTGTTCCCAACGATCATATACTGATCGGGGAAGCCCTGCAGCAGGCTGGATATAATTCTTTCCATACCGGTAAATGGCATAACGGATACCAGGCCATGAACCGTTGCTTCAACGATGCAAAAGGTATTTATTTCGGAGGAATGTATGACCACTGGAATGTCCCCCTGTACGATTACAATGCAGACGGTAATTATGGCAAGAAACGTCCGGTCGTTAAAAACTGGGGGAAGAGCAATGAGGTGACGTATGAAGTCGGAGAGTATATGTATTCCGGTAAACATTCCGTAGATATTTTTACGGAAGATGCCGTCGAATATATCGAAAAGCAAAAAGGAGCGGGCAAACCGTTCTTCCTTTCCGTTGCTTATATGTCCCCCCACGATCCGCGTACGATGCCGGATGAATATATGCGCCAGTACGACCGGGATAATATCCAATTGCCGCCGAACTATATGGATAAACACCCGTTCGATAACGGCGAACTGGTGATCCGCGATGAAGTGCTGGCTGCCATTCCCCGTGTACCGGATGAAATTAAAAAACACATTACGGAATATTATGCGATGATAACGCATGTGGACCGTCGTGTGGGCGATATCGTCAAGGCATTGAAAGAGACCGGAGAATATGAAAATACGATCATTGTCTTTGCTGGCGATAACGGATTGGCCGTCGGACAGCATGGTCTGATGGGGAAACAGAACGTTTACGAGCATAGTGTGCGTGTCCCTCTGATGATCAAGAGTACGGGAAATAATACCCAGGGAAAGATCAGCGATAAACTTTGCTATTTGATCGATGTCTTCCCGACCGTGTGCGATATGGTCGGTGCGGATATACCTTCCTCCGTAGACGGGGTTAGCCTTGTCCCTGCTATCAAAGAAGACAAGCCGGTACGGGATTACTTGTATTACAGTTACATGGATAACCAGCGTGCCGTATCCGACGGTGAATGGAAGTTGTGCGAGTATAATGTAAAAGGCGTGCGTACCACCCAGTTGTTCGATCTGAAGAACGACCCCTGGGAGATGACTAATCTGGCGGGAGAGAAGAAATACGGTAAGATCATCAAGAAGCTGCGTAAGCAAATGTCTTTGGAGCAGGTAGAAACGAAAGACAATTCGGCTTTCTGGAACGGATTTGTATTCTAAAATTACTATCTTTGCGGCTGTTTGAATAAAATAAAGAATTTAGAAATGGAAACAGTAGTAAGTGGCATCAGGCCAACAGGTAATTTGCATCTGGGGAATTACTTCGGAGCAGTAAAGAGTTTTCTGCAAATGCAGAATGAGTATAATTGCTTTTTCTTTATTGCAGACTGGCACTCCTTGACTACGCATCCGCGTCCGGCAAACATCCGCGAAAGTGCAAAGACGATCCTGGCTGAGTATCTGGCTTGCGGTATCGATCCGGAGAAGGCTACCATCTATATACAGAGTGACGTTCGCGAAGTGGCGGAACTGTATCTCTACCTCAATATGAATGCCGGTATCGGTGAATTGATGCGTACGACTTCGTTCAAGGATAAAGCGCGTCAACAACTGCATATCGATCGTGTGAATACCGAAGAAGGCGATGTCGAAAGAGAGATCTTTAACGAAGGGAACAAACATAGTGTAAATGCGGGTTTGCTGACTTATCCGACTTTGATGGCTGCCGATATCATTATCCACAAAGCCTTGAAGGTGCCGGTAGGAAAAGACCAGGAACAGAATATGGAGATGGCGCGCCGTTTCGCCCGCCGTTTCAATTCAACCTATGAAGTTGAGTTCTTCCCTGAACCTGCTTCTTTCCACCTGACAGAGAAGGCAGTGAAAGTGCCGGGGCTGGACGGTTCCGGCAAGATGGGTAAGAGCGAAGGCAATGCGATCTACCTGATCGACGACGAGAAAGCGATCAAGAAAAAGGTAATGAAAGCGGTAACCGATGCAGGTCCTACGGAACCGAACAGCGTGAAACCCGAGCCGATCGCTAATTTGTTTGCCATGATGGATATCGTATCAACAAAAGATACATACGACTTCTTCAACGAAAAGTACAATAACTGTGAAATCCGCTACGGCGATATGAAGAAGCAGTTAGCCGAAGATATCAATAATTTCTGTGCCCCGATCCGTGAACGTATTCTTGACATCCGTGCCAACGAAGAGTATATGGAAAAGGTTGCTCGCATGGGAGCAGAGAAAGCGAGTGCGAGCGCTGCCAGGACGTTAGCGGAAGTTCGTGAGATCATCGGTTTCCGTCCGTATTGATAATAAGATAATTATGAATGGAAAAGGCATGCAAAAGTCATACTTTTTGCGTGCCTTTTTATTATAATATTGTAAAGTTACCTAATAGACTTTCAACCTGCTCTTTCAGTTTTGGTAAACTTTTATTGACTACACCCCAGATAATGACATTATCGACTTTATCGTAACCATGAATTACAAAGTTACGTAGGTCGACGATCTTTCTTGCATCATCAATCTGGATATCAGGCTCTAGGTCTAATATATGCTTTGCCGCTTCACCGATAATCTCTAGTTCTCGTTCTACTGCTCTGCGTAACAACTTATTCTGCTCGTAAGCAAAGAAATCTCTTTTTTCTCCCAAATATTCCTCGATTGATAAGATCGATTGTAGAATATCGTATAGATATTTTTGAATACTACGTGCCATATAGAAGTTGTTTTGTCTGTTCTACATCAGCAATAAAGAATGGGTTTGAAAGTGAACGACGAGTAACCAGGTCTATTTTCCTTCGAAATAATTCTGACAGCTTATTGTGCAAGAGGAAGTAGTTGTCTGTATATTCCTCAATGGAAATATCAGGTTCAAACTCGATCAACAGATCTATATCGCTGTTTTCTGTGAATCTGGGAGTATTTACTGAGCCGAAGGCATAAAGACTCTTAACCTTATAACGTAGGCAAAGTTCCTTTAATGTTTCCAGTTTATTATGTAAGATGTGGTTCATATTACCTCCTGTCTTTTTGTTCTTACAACAAAGATAGTAATCTTGTACATTCATATCAAGTTTGGTATTACATTAACTATCCTTTAGCTCATTATTTCTTAAATATGTGATAAAGAAGTTGAAATTTTACCTGATTATCAGGAAAACTGTTTTACTTTGCAGGGAATAGTTACAGATAACAAACGTATGGCAGCCATTTCCAGCGGAGAGTTTGAACGATATTTCAGGGAGTTATATAAACCCCTGTGTTTGTTTGCGCTCCGTTTTACCGAACGCTTAGATGATGCGGAGGATATTGTACAGCAAGCCTTTGCCGATGTATGGGATAAGAATATCAATGATGTGTTGATTGAGAATCTTAAATCTTATATGTATCAGGCTGTGCGTAATCGTTCCCTGTCGTTGGTCACGCAGCCGGTCGATGTGCAAACCACCGATCAGTTCCCGGATATGGAAGACTCTTCCGAGGAAGAGCAGATCTACAATGCCGAACGTGATTCCCGCCTGTGGACGGCTATCGACGGTTTACCACCCGAACGCAAAAAAATCTTTTTACTTTCCAAACGCGACGGACTGAAATATCAGGAGATCGCCGAAGAGCTGAATATCTCGATAAAGACTGTTGAGAATCAGATGGGTAAAGCATTGAAATCTTTGCGGGAGACAGCTGTGCGTATCTATAACTTTCTGTTTGGTCTGGCGTGACCAAATAAAAAAATGAAATCGGAATAGGGGTTTTTTCCACTATCTCTGTCTTAGAGACAAAAGGTATTACAAATTTTGTTTCACTAAGAAAGAGAGTAATGATGAAGAAGAAGATTATTTCTTGCGTGATGTTGATGATGATGTTGATGTGTGTGACAGAGGTTAGTGCACAGTGGTCTGTAACTCCTGAGGCCGGAATGAATGTGACGAAGTATAAGAATTCGCCTGCCGCGGTTGGCTTTAAAGCTGGTGCGGCTGTGAGTTATACTTTTGGTTCAGGATTGTTTTCACTTCAATCCGGCCTGTATTACGTACAGCGGGGAACAGGGAAATCGTTTTTCGGAACGGCTTATGGTAAAGGTGTCGATAAAGACGGAAAGGAGCAGGACCGCTATCTTTATTTCGCTCCGGAGTATTTGGGTTACGGAGGCTCCGGCGATTGGGGATCTTACGGAGGCTATTTCGGCTACGGCACTTATCAGAATGGTATCAGTGGATTTTTTCCGCAGGATATGCGGATAGAAGGTATCCGTTTGTCGGAAAGCAGTTGCCGTAGGGATTATCTGCAATTACCGGTTCTGGCCCGTTTTAACTGGAAGATTGGTAAGGATGTAAAGTTGCATGTGGCTGCTGGCCCTTATTTGGCGTATGGAATTTCAGGAAAGAAGAAATATACGTGGAGAGAAATCTCAGAAAAGGGATATTTATCGAATGCTGACTCTTGGAGTCCGTTTGGGAAAAACAGTAGTTATGAACGTTTCGACTGGGGCTTTATGCTTAATGCCGGTATTGAAGTAAAGCGCTTTACGCTCAACGCTTCTTATGATATGGGCTTGGGTAAAGAGTATAAATACGATGATATGGGTTTGAAATATCATACCGTAAGCTTTACAGTAGGATATAGATTTTAGATAATAAATATGAACAACGAGCAGGAAAATAAATTGGAACAACGCATCCGTTTCGTAGCGAAACACTACGAGGAAGGACGTTTGGATACTAATAAGGCCTGGCAGCAGTTTGCCGCCAAGCATCAGGTACGCCGTACGGTCTCTTTCCGTCGCTACTGGATGGCAGCAGCTTCGGTATTGTTACTGCTCATTGGTTTTGGAACTTATTATATAACAGATCGTAATTCCCCCGAATGGGTAGCAATAACGACTATCCCGGGACAGATCAAGGATGTTTACCTACCTGACAGTACGCTAATATCGATGGCTGGAAGTTCTTCCATCCGATATGATGCGAAATCTTACGGAAAGGAACGGCGTGTGGTGGAGATGAAAGGAAAAGCCTTTTTCCAGGTGACGCGGAATGAAACACGCCCCTTTTCTGTTTATACTGAGCGGACGGAAGTCACCGTGCTGGGTACCAGTTTTCAGATAAACGAGCAACCGGACGGGACGGATGTGAATGTGATGACCGGTAAGGTTAGCTTCGGCGCTACCGGAAATGAAACGGACAAAGTGATATTAACTGCCGGTATGTCGGCTTCATACTCTATGGAAAGTAAAGGAATCACTCTACTTGAAGAAGAAGATCTTAACACCCTGTCGTGGAAAACCCGGCAGCTACGCTTCAATGATACCCCGCTTGAAAAGGTGATCGGTGATCTGAACGAATATTATCAGGTAAAAGTAATCAATAAAGCAGAAAATCCGAATCTGAAGCTGACGGCCACTTTCAATGATCTTCCGCTGGAAGATGTTTTATTGGTTATCAATCAGACGCTCGATACCCGCCTGGCTCCTGAATCCAATAAATAAGTAACCTATGGAACGTATATGGATATTGTTGACAGGGATTCTTATGCTTTTCTCTCAGGCAAAAGCCGGGGAAAGGGCCTTTGTCGTCAATCTCCCGGTTGAACCGACACCAACGGTTACGATGGATAAGCGGCAGGTCCCTTTACTGGAGATCCTGCAGGAACTGGAAAAGCAGACAGGCATCTTTTTCTCTTATGAATCTTCGCTGTTGAATGAATTCCCTAAGATATCATTTAAGGCACAGGACGAATCGCTTTCCTATTGTCTGAAAAGGTTATTTTTCGCTTTGCCGGTAACATTCCGGCAGACAGGGCAGATCGTGATCCTGAAACGGAAGCCGCGGTTGTACACGATCAGTGGTTTTGTCCGTGATTCGGTGTCGTATGAGAGTTTGATCAATGCTACAGTCTTCGAACGTATGTCCAAAAGCGGGACAGCAACAAATAATTACGGTTTTTACAGTATCACGCTCCCTCCAGGAAAGGTAACCCTACGGGCCTCTTTTGTCGGGTTCGAGGTCAAGGAGATAACATTCGAACTGACTGGTGATACGTTGATCGATATACCTTTACACTCGGCGAAGGCATTGGGCGAGGTGGTCGTGGAGGGACTGAATCCCCGATCGGAAGTATTGAGTACGCGAACCGGGGTGGTGGATGTCCCGGCGCAACGCATCAAGTCGATGCCGGCATTGCTGGGGGAGACAGATGTGGTGAAAACCCTGCAACGACTACCCGGCGTTGCAGTAGGGACTGAAGGGATGACCGGACTGTATGTCCGGGGAGGTGATGCAGACGGAAACCTTTTTTTGCTGGATGGCAATCCGGTGTACCATACGAATCACCTGCTCGGTTTCTTCTCCGCCTTCAATCCCGATGCAGTTAAAAATGCCACATTTTATAAAGGAAGCTTTCCTGCTGAATACGGGGGAAGGCTTTCGTCGGTAGTAGACGTAAGGACCAATGATGGAGACCGCTATGAATATCACGGTAATTTGTCGATCGGCCTGTTGGCGTTGCGCGGAAACCTGGAAGGCCCTATCGTAAAAGGAAAATCCTCATTCAATGTATCTGTGAGGCGTACCTGGATGGAACTGATCACATGGCCTTTATTGAAGGCAATCAATGACGGGGAGGAGAATAAGATCAAAGGCGGTTACCATTTCTTCGATATGAATGCGAAAGTGAACCATTCTTTCAGCGACCGGACGCGTGGTTACATGAGTTTTTATATGGGAAGCGACAGCTATCTGAACGGCGAGGAAAAAGATGAGGAAGAGCGTGTTGGGAAAGACTTTCAGTGGCGTTGGGGAAATCTGATCGGTTCGGTCGGTATCAACCATATATTCAGTAATAAACTGTTTGCCACGTTTACGGCGGGTTATACACGTTACCGTTCGCATATACGGCAGGATAAGGAAGGATATACTTTGTCTGCCAACAGGACAGACCGGCAGTTGTTCAATCAGGAAAGCCATTACCGGTCAGCAATGGAAGATCTTAGCCTGCGTGCGTCTTTCGATTATCGGTTACATGAGAAACATCGTCTGAAATTCGGAGGAGATTATCTTTTCCATAACTTTCGCCCTGAGCAAAATACAATGAAAAGCTGGTATAAAGACTCCGTCAAATCGCAGGAGACCAATACCGTTTATGCCAATTCGCTGATCCATGGGCATGAAGTATCTTTGTTTGCTGAAGAGGAGATGCATGTGATCGAGCGTCTGACCGCCAATGTCGGTTTGCGGGCAACTGTTTTTCATGTGCAGGGGGAAACTTATTTTTCCATGCAACCCCGTTTGTCGGTCCGTTATCTGCTAGCCCGTCGTTTGTCTGCAAAGTTGTCTTATTCGAAAATGAACCAGTATATTCATTTGCTCTCCAATTCGTATATCAGCCAGCCGACGGATATCTGGGTACCCGTTACCCGCAATATCAATCCGATGAATGCCCATCAATATACAGCCGGCCTCTATTATACGTTGCACAGACAATACAATTTTTCCGTAGAAGGATATTATAAACGGATGAATAACCTGATCGATTATAAAGATCGTATTCAGGTCGGTACGGATTATTCCAATTGGGAAGAACGGGTAGGTGTCGGATATGGCTGTGCATATGGCGTGGAGTTTATGGCACAGAAAAAGGCGGGCCGTCTTTCCGGGTGGATCGGTTATACGCTGTCGTGGTCCGACCGCCGTTTCCCGGACGAGAGTGTGAATAAGGGGCGTCGCTTCCCCTCCAAATATGACAATCGTCATAAAATCGATCTTGTGGCAACTTATAAGTTATCCCGTAAAGTAGAGTTGACAGCTGCGTGGATGTTTGCTTCCGGTAATCACATCACTATTCTGGATCAGCTTTATCATGGAGGAACCGGGCAGACGGATAATGGATATATGCAGGACGGATATCCGGTTATAGGAGATGATAACATAGGCTATGCAGCCAGTTCACGCAACAATTATCAGTTATCTCCCTATCATCGTCTGGATCTGGGGGTAAATTTCTATCGCTATAAAAAGAAAGGACGGTTGGGTGTTTGGAATTTAAGTCTTTGCAATGCTTACGGGCATCCGAATCCGTTTTCAGTCCGGACAAAATATTATACGAATTATGATACGGGGAAAAAGGAAGTTTTTTTGGAACAATCCATTCTTTTCCTATTTTTACCGTCTGTTTCCTACACGTATAAATTTTAAACGTTATGAAAAAGGAATTGTTTACCCTGTTACCGCTGTTATCGCTTCTATTCTGCATTGCCTGCACGCGTGATGTGGAACTGAAGATCGAGACGGTTTCTCCGGTATTGGTGTTGAACGCTTCCATAACACCGGACCGGGAAGTGGCAGCTTTTTTGTCGAAAAGTTGGTTTCTGATGGACAGTGTTCCGGAATATAATTTACCGGAAACGGGAGTGAAGATAGATGTGTATGTGAATGATACTTTCCGGGGAACGATGTCACGTTCGGATAATCCGGCGGATAGCAGTGAATATAAAGGGCAGTTCAAACTACCGGGATGTTATGTACAGACAGGTGATAAGGTGCGGCTTGAAGCCGATGCTCCGGGATTCGACCCGGTAAGAGGCGAAACACTCATCCCTTCACAAACCGAAATAGCATTACTTGATACAGCCCGTATGATAACGTCGGGTTCGCTTCTTTTTCGGATCTATCTGACATTTGAGGATAAGCCTTTTGACCGGAATTATTATCGTCTGGTGGTAGAACGCCTGATTGAATACCGTAAGGGTGACCAGGTGAAATGGGTAAGCTCATTCTGTGATAGTAGGGGCGAATCACATCAGCTCTCCGGTGATCAGTTTGAAGTGCCGTCTCCCTGGGGGATATTTTCATTGTCTTATGATGATCCGGTTTTCCAACCGGGGATTCCTTCTTCGGGAATTAATGACGGAACGTATTGCCGTGGTGTATTTTCTGATGATATGTTTAATGGGAAAGAATATACGGTGACGAGTTCATTTTATCCGGTAAACTCTTTGGAGACGGATTCGGTAACTGCCATCGTACATTATGATGTCCATCTGTTATCTATTTCGGAGTCTTACTACAATTATCTGAAGGTGATCCGGAATTTTTCAATATCATTAGGCGACGCTTATGTGGATGGTTTGTTGGAACCATCTGAAACCTATTCGAATGTGATTGATGGATTCGGGATTGTGACAGGATACCGTATTTCCACCCGCCGTATAACAATGCCTTTTAGCAGTTTTTCGTACGAGTGGAGTAACAGTTATTATCCATTAGAATAGATTATATTTTTGAGCTATGCAACTTTTTATAAATCTCGATACGGGCTTCTCTCTCTGCCTGTGTCAGACTGGCCGGTAATTCAATAGTTGTTCGCGGACCTACTGAAACGAGTATTACTTCGCCAACACTTTTTTTATACTCTTTCAGTGAATTCTCAATTAATTGATTGGCCTGATTCCTGTCCGACCGCATGTTGATTTCCCTTTTCATACTTTTATATATTTAATTTTAAGTGATACTGCTATCAGATTCATTATTTTGGGGGGTGTTATTCTCGGATTCGCTTTCCAGACGGATATTTATTGCATTCATACCCTTCAGGCCACGTTCCAGGTCGAATGTTACAATATCGTTTTCTTCGATCTTCGAAAACAAATTGTTTACATGGAAAAAATATCTTTCGCCTCTCACCAGTTCTTTGATAAAACCGAATCCTTTTGATGTGTTGAAGAAATCGACTTTGCCTTTTAAGACAACCGGTTCTTCTTTTTCCTTTTTAGGTACCGAGATCAGTATTTCTTCCTGGTTAACCTCTTCTTTTTTGATATTCTCTGCCGGTGGGGTTGAAGTAATTACTCCATTCTCATCAACATAGGCGATCATATCCTCAAAACTGCTTGTCTTGCCGGATAGTTTCTTTTCTTCTTTCTTTTTTTGCTTTTCTGCTCGTTTAGCGAGTCTTTTTTTTTCATTTTCACGTTTATCAACTGTCATTGATCTTGCCATATAACTTTTGTTTTATAGGATAAATACTAAATGGAGTGAGGTGTATAATTAAAGGAGAGACCTGCTTAAAATAAATAAGAAGAACTGTGCAATAATGATTTATATCTCTAACTCTTTTACAAAGATACGAAAAAAAGGGGGATATTTCTGTCTGTTTAATTATTTTTGTCAGTCTTGGTAGGGGTATTTCTCAAAATTCCGTCTAAAGAATATAAATCAATAGAAGATAGATGGGAAAAGTATTCCAGGGAAGGCTGTTCGCTCCTGTAGCTTTGGCAGCAATGATGATGATTTTAATTTTGTCCGGCCTTCAGGCGCAGACAAACAGAGTGGATGAAATACGAAAAGTGACGTTGAACAGACAGAAAGTTTCTGTGCGAGAGGTCCTGGATGAGATACAGCAACAGGTTGGGGTGAGCTTTTCTTACGAATCTTCGTTGTTGGACGGATTTCCGAAAGTGACGTTCCGTGCGAACGATGAAACGCTGGAAGATTGTTTGGGACGTTTGTTCGTGCATCTTCCGATAGCATACAGTATGACGGGAAAGATAGTCGTTCTGAAGTATAAACCCAGACAGGTACAAGTCACAGTTAGTGGCTTTGTACGCGACAGGCGGTCTGCCGAATCTCTGATCGGAGCTTCGGTTTATGAGGTGAACAGCCGCGCCGGTACAGCATCTAATAATTTCGGTTTTTTCAGTCTGACGTTGCCTGCCGGAAAAATGAAGATACAAGCTTCTTATATTGGTTATGGTACCCAGGTATATGATTTGAAAGAATTGAACCGGGATACGATTTTGGCAATCGATCTGACGCCAACTGCATCCTTGCAGGAAGTGGTCGTGACCGGTACTTCGGGCAGTAAACAATCGGTACTTAGCACGCAGATGGGGGCTTTGGAGATTAATCGGAAAACGATAAATGAAATGCCTGTCATGTTCGGTGAGGCGGATATAATCAAAACTCTCCAACTGACTCCTGGTGTCATGGCCGGGACGGAAGGAACTGCAGGTATGTATGTGCGTGGCGGGAATGTGGATGAAAACTTGTTTCTTATCGACGGTAATCCTGTGTATCAGATCAATCATATCGGTGGCCTTTTTTCAGCTTTCAATGGGGAGGCGATCAGTGGAATAGACTTTTTCAAGGCTGGTTTTCCTGCACGTTACGGTGGGCGTTTGTCTTCGGTAGCTGATGTACATACCAGGGAAGGGAATATGCGCGAATACCATGGAAGTGCAACGATCGGGTTAATCTCCGGTAATCTGAATTTAGAAGGACCGATTATAAAAGATCGTACCTCTTTCAATATCGCATTACGCCGTACATGGCTTGATGTATTGACGGCACCGGCTATCGGTATCACTAACCGTATTATAAAGAAAGATGGTTCGAAAGTACGTGGTCGTTATGCTTTTCACGATCTGAATCTGAAGATAAATCACAGTTTTAATGACCGTAGCCGTCTATACCTGAGTGTTTATAACGGTAATGATGTCCTGAAAGGGGGAGGTTCGGAGTTTTCAACTCCGGATGAGGAAGATTACTATAAAGACGATACGGATATCAATCTTCGCTGGGGGAACCTGATGGCAACAGCCGGATGGACGTATGTTTTCAATAACCAGCTATTTGGCAAAGTTTCGGGAGTTTTTACCCGTTATCATTCCAGATTGAAACATTTGGAAAACAAGGTGAGCGGCGATGAGGAGAGCGAAGACTATTACAATACATTCAATGAAACCTCTACCCAAACGGGTATTATGGATGTGGGGTTACGTACCTCCTTCGATTATCTGCCGTTGGCATCTCATCATGTCCGGTTCGGAGGTGATTACCTGTTACACCGCTTCCGTCCGGAGTATAACCGGGCCGCTTCTTCCGAGACAAATGTTTCCGATACAACGAACATCGGGAAAGTTTTAGCCGATGATTTGTTTTGGGCACATGAAGCCGGAATCTTTGCAGAAGACGACTGGTGCCTTTCGCCAGCCGTCAAGTTAAATGCCGGTCTGCGTATCAGTTTGTTCAATGTACAGAGCAAAACTTATATTGACTGGGAGCCTCGTGCTTCACTTCGCTGGCTGATAAAGAATAACTTAAGTTTTAAAGCCTCTTACGCCTGGATGACTCAGTATGTTCATCTGATAAGTAACAGTTTTATCAGCCTGCCTACCGATGCCTGGATGCCGGTAACAAGTAAGCTGAAACCGTTGGAAAGTGATCAGATGTCGGCGGGATTCTATTATGCATTGAATAAAGAATATAACTTTTCCTTGGAAGGTTATTACAAACGGATGAATAACCTGCTGGAATATCGTGACGGACAGAGTTTTGCTCCTTCGTATGTGAATTGGGAAAAGAAAATGACGACCGGTAAAGGACGTTCTTACGGTGCCGAGTTTATGGTGAGCAAGGAAACCGGACGGCTGACCGGCTGGATCGGATATACACTTTCCTGGTCTGATCGTAAATTCCCTGAATTGAACGGAGGTGAACGTTATCCGGCCCGGTATGATAACCGCCATAAACTGAATATTGTAGGCGTTTACAAACTGTCTCACAAAGTGGAATTGTCGGCTGCATGGACATATGCCTCGGGTAATCATGCCACGCTTTCTTTAGAGAATTATGACCAGGCGGCACCTCCGGAGTTAGACCTGCCTTCCGATAATAATTTCGATCCGGGTTCTCACGATTATGTTACTGATTGGGGAAATATAGATTATTATGACATTCGCAATAATTACCAGCTGCCTGCTTATCATCGCCTGGATCTGGCAATAAAAATCTTTCGTCCGAAGAAAAGCGGAAGATTGGGAATCTGGACGGTGAGTATCTATAATGTTTATTCCCGTATGAATCCATTTATGATCTATAAGTCGGAAAGAAAAGTTCCTGATCCGGACAGTTCCTGGGGCAAATCAGTCCCCGCATTCAAACAGCTAGGAATTATCCCGGTTGTTCCTTCTATCTCTTATACTTATAAATTCTAATTATTAATGAGATCTTTTATGAAATACTGTATTCTGTTTATCTTGTTATCGACACTATTCCCTTCTTGTGTTAAGTATGTCGACCTGGAACATTTGCGACCGGAATCCAAGCTAGTCCTGAACAGCGTGGTGCAGACCGGTTATCCTCTCACTGCCACGGTTACACGTACCTGGTTTTATACAGATAATAATCCGAATGTGACTATTAAAGATGCAAAGGTCAGCCTGTATGTAAACGGACAGTATCTTGAAGATATGCTATGGTCTGGGGATATAAGTGAATATAATTCAATCGGTTATTATTGTTCGGGTTATATTCCTTCCGAAGGTGATAAGGTACGTCTTGAAGTCAGGAAAGAGGGGTTTAAGGAGGTGTCGGCTGAATGCGAATTACCGGTTAAACCTGAACTCCTGAAAGTCGAAATCGTATCGGAAAGGTCGAATGACGACTTATATGGCTCCAGTTATAATTACCGGACTATTTGTAAGACAACATTCAAAGATGATCCGGAAGAGGGCGATTGCTATTTGGTGCGTGTTGCACGTGGTTCGCCTGAAAGAGAGTATGATTTTGAAAAAGAGGAGTGGGGGTATCCCGGAACGTATAGGTGGAGAGAAATTTCAGTAGATTATGTTTATGAACCTGTTTTCAAGGATAAAATAACGATATTAGATGAATTGTTCGGTAATGCGGATTGGCTGTCCGGATACAACGGACGACCTTTCTCTGATGAATTGATCAATGGTATGGAATATTCATTGAAGTTAGGTATCGGCCATAGCGATTATCCCTCTTCTCAGTCTCCGGATAAAGATTCGGACAACACTCCTCCTTCTTATATGAAAGTTTATTTATATACCCTTTCGAAAGCTTATTATCAATATCTGATGGCATTGGCGGAGTTGGATGATCATTCAGTGAATAACGACCTGGTGAATGCCGGATTGGCCGAACCCGTGCGTGTTACCAGTAACATTATAGGCGGAAGCGGAATATTGGGCGCTGCCAGTGTGGATACTATTACTGTGGAAATTCCATACGGATTGTGATCTTTCACATTTTTGCAGGAGAATAAATGTAAAATATATTTCTTCATTTTATTATTTTTGTCTGGCCCGATAGGGGTATTTGAAAAAAATATGTCTAGTAAATAGATATCAACAAATAACAAGATGAAGAAAGTATACCCTGCAAAACAGTTTGCCCGTGTTACCTTGGTAGTAATGATGATGATTTTTAGTTTGTCCGGCCTTCAGGCACAGACAATCAGAGTGGATGAAACACGGAAGGTTACGTTGAATATGCAAAAAGCATCTGTCCGGGAGATCCTGGATGAGATACAGAAACAGACCGGAGTAACCTTTTCCTACGAATCATCTTTGTTGAGTGGACTTCCGAAAACTACGTTCCGTGCGGATGATGAAGCACTGGAGGATTGTCTGACACGTTTGTTTGTCAATCTCCCGGTAGTGTATAAGATGACAGGAAAGATAGTTGTTCTGAAGCGTAAACCCAAGCAGGTAACGGTCAGTGGCTTTGTGCGCGACAAACGGTCCGCCGAATCCCTGATCGGGGCCTCGGTTTATGAAGCTCATAGCCGTGTGGGAACGGCATCCAATAATTTCGGATTTTTCAGTCTGACACTGCCGGGAGGGGATATTACGATCCGTGCCTCTTATATCGGTTATACCAGTCGGCTGTATAATTTTACTGATCTTGACCGTGATACAGTATTGACAATAGAGTTGGATCCTTCAGCATTCTTGCAAGAGGTGGTTGTGACCGGGCAAAGTACCAGTAAACAGTCTGTTCTAAGTACCCAGATGGGGGCGTTGGAAATTAATCAGCAGACAATTCGCTCTACGCCTGTAATGTTCGGAGAGGCGGATATTATCAAGACATTGCAGTTGACACCGGGTGTGTCGTCCGGAACAGAAGGTACGGCAGGCATGTATGTTCGTGGAGGTAATGTGGATGAAAATTTATTCCTGATCGATGGTAATCCTGTGTATCAAATTAATCATATAGGCGGTATTTTTTCGGCTTTCAATCCGGAGGCTATCAGTGGAATGGATTTTTTCAAATCCGGTTTCCCTTCACGTTATGGAGGTAGGCTTTCCTCGGTGGTGGATGTGCACATGAAAGAAGGGAATATGAAAGAGTATCATGGGAGCGCTACGATTGGTCTGATATCCGGTAATCTGAACTTCGAGGGGCCAATAGTAAAAGACCGTACCTCTTTTAATATATCCCTGCGTCGTACCTGGCTCGATGTATTGTCGGCTCCGGCTCTTGCCATAGCTAATAAGATTACGAAGAAAGATGGAACCCGTACCCGTGCACGTTATGCTTTCCATGATCTGAATCTGAAGCTAAACCATATATTCAATGATCGGAGCCGTATGTATTTCAGCTTGTATAATGGCAATGACGTGTTGAAGGGAGGAACGACTGATTTCCCTTCACAATATGATGCGGAAAAAGATTATAACTATGATACGGATGTTTCTCTACGCTGGGGAAATATCATGGCAACAGCCGGTTGGACTTACGTATTTAATAACCGTTTATTTGGTAAGTTTTCCGGTGTTTTTACCCGCTATAACTCTAAATTGAGGAGTTCGGATCATGATATAGAAGGTAAAGAAGGAGATGAGGACTATTATGAAAGGTTCAGTGAAAACTCAACAAAAAACGGTATTACAGATTTAGGGTTACGTACTTCGTTCGACTATCTTCCGGCTTCTTCGCATCATATCCGTTTCGGTGGAGATTATCTGGTACATCGTTTCCGGCCGGAATATAATCATTCTTCAGCTTTTGATAAAAGCCAGGATTTTATCTCAGAAATCAATAAGGAATATGCCAACGATCTGTTGTGGGGGCATGAGGCCGGTGTGTTTGCGGAAGATGACTGGAGTTTATCTCCTTCCGTTCGTGTAAATGCAGGGTTACGTTTAAGTTTGTTCAATGTGCAGGGAAAGACTTATACCGGACTTGAACCCCGTGTATCTTTCCGTTGGTTACTGGATGAAAATTTAAGTTTCAAGGCTTCTTATTCACGCATGAATCAGTATGTACATCTGATTAGCAACAGTTTTATCAGTTTGCCTACCGATGCGTGGATGCCGGTGACACGTAAGTTGAAGCCGTTGCTCAGTGATCAGGTCTCTGCCGGCTTTTATTATGATCTTAATAAAACGTATAGTTTCTCTGTTGAAGGATATTATAAGACTATGGAGAATTTGCTGGAATATCGTGACGGGCATACATTTACCCCTTCATACCTGAATTGGGAAAATAAACTGACTACAGGAGAAGGGCGTTCCTATGGTGCCGAGTTTATGGTACGTAAAGAAACCGGACGTACGACGGGATGGATTGGTTATGGTCTTTCGTGGGCCGACCGCCAGTTCGACGAGTTGAACCTGGGCAAACGTTATCCGGCCCGTTTCGATAACCGGCATAAACTGAATATTGTAGTAATGCACAAGATATCCCCGAAGGTAGAGATATCCGCTGCCTGGTCGTATGCTTCGGGTAATCATGTGACCTTGTCTCTTGAGAATTATTTGGAAAACGGTTCTTCGAATTATGTACATAGCGATGGATATAACATGCCTTATAGTGGTTCGTGGGGAATAGATTATTACGAAGGACGTAATAATTACCAGTTACCGGCTTACCATCGCCTTGATCTGGGAATTAAGATCTATCGTCCCAAGAAGAAAGGGCGTATGGGGATTTGGACGGTCAGCATCTATAATGTGTATTCGCGTATGAATCCGTTTATGATCCATAAAACAGATAAAGAAGTGCGTGATCCGAACAGTGATTACGGATATAAATTTGTGCCTGTATTTAAGACTGTCGGTATTATGCCTATTATCCCATCAATTTCTTATACATATAAATTCTGATAGTTATGAAAGCTGATATGAAATATATTCTTTTTTTTAGTATTCTCCTGACGATAACTTCCTGTATGAAAGAAGTGGACCTGGAATATTTGCGTCCCGATCCTAAATTGGTGTTGAATAGTGTTGCTTCCGCGGGAGAACCGTTGAAAGCTTCTTTATCGCGGACCTGGTTTTATACGGAGGATTATCCGAATGTTACCATAGAGGATGCAAAAGTGGAACTGTATGTAAATGATCGTTTGTTTGAGGAAATGAGCTGGAATGTTGAAGAAACAGAATATTATGCTGTTGGCAATTATGTCTCTTCTTATATTCCGGTACCGGGAGACAAAGTACGAGTTGAAGCGAAAAGAGAGGGTTTCAAAGAGGCCGTGGGAGAGGAAATTGTTCCGGATAAACCTTCTTTACTTAAGTTGTATGCAGAAAGTTACGAAGAAGATATCTATGGCTATACGTCTTCAAAGCGACGTTATAAAGTGACTTTCCGCGATGAACCGTCTGTACAGAATTGTTACCTTATCTCCTTTGCTTATGGTACTCCCCATTATGAATATGATTATGACGATTTGGAGAAACCTCCGGTGTATTCCGGTGTATATTCCTGGCGTAACGAATATATGGACTATGCTTCCGATCCTGTATTTGGAAATAAAGTTTCCATTTTGGATAAAGTAATGGGGAGTGACTGGCTTTCAGGATATAACGGTCGTCCTTTTTCTGATGAACTGTTCGACGGGAAGGAATATACGATGACTTTGGATGCTAATTCTTATTATGGTCATAATCCTTTATTTCCATTACCGGGGGAGGCTCTTCCCGACTCGGCACGGGTTTATCTATATGCTATATCCGAACCCTATTATAAATATTTGTCAGCTTTGGCTACTTTATCTGATGGCTCTTTTAATAATGATCTGGCCGATATAGGACTGGCTGAGCCAGTCCGTGTATTTAATAATATCGAAGGCGGTCTCGGGATATTAGGGACAGCTTGTGTGGACAGCCTTACGGTTGCCATTCAAGCTGTAAACTGACCGGATAGTGATCTGAAATTCCTTCCAAACCCTCTTCGTTGTGGACGGTAGCCTGTTGGCATCGGGGAGCCAGGGTTGGAGAAACCAGGATATAATCCAAGCGTTCGCCCAGCATTTTCAGACGCGGATCGCCCCATCGCCATTCGTAGAGGGTGGCGGCGGGGTATGACATCCGTTCGTGAGCCGGGACGAACATTTTGACCGGATCGGCGAAACCAGCGGAGAGGAATTCGGATAATACGGAGTAGTCGAATTGTTCACCACGCATATTGCCATATTCCGGATGTTTCTTATCCCACCGCAACATATTCTTTCTGAGTTCGGTATGCGTTTCCACTTCTTCGGCATCGAAAGGTGAGTAGGCGTTGAAGTCGCCCATCACCAGACATTTTTCCAGTTTATTGTCTTGAATATATTGCGTGATGGCTGTCGCTTCTTTCAGACGATACTCCCATTCAAACGGACTGAGGTGCGTAACAATAATATCCAAACCGTATGTCTGCGCATGAAGCATCCCGTGCCAAAAGCCTTCGACTTGTTTTTTGACTACCCGGATCGGTTGACGGGAAGTTAGTCCTACCGGATATCCTTCCTCCTTAACGATGGCTACATACGGATGGCCGTAAGAGGCAGCCAGTTCCGACAAGTCTTTTTCGGTAAATTCCACGAGCTCTTCCAAAGCGACAATCTCCGGTTTCTGTTCATTCATCCAATCGACGAAACGCGCTTTCCGGGCTGCCTCTTTTTCAAATCCATTCCAAATATTATATGAAATGACTTTGAGTGCCTGCCGATTCGTATCTTGGGTGATTCCCTTGAAAGAGAATGTGAATAGTAAGAAAAAAAGACCGATCGCTTTGAATATTTTCATGGTAATATGTGTTTTATACTTTCTTTATGAAGCATGAACGTTTTATTCCCCCTTATATTGTTTGTTCCTGTCAATCAGTTCATTGATTTTAGCTACAGAGGCAGCCGACCGGAGGCCGTCTTCGGGAGTATTCATGCAGTAATCCACCAGTCTCTCTACGGTAGAAACCGCGACGTGCATACGGGTATCGCAAGAGGCGTAATAAATGAATACCTTTCCATCTTCGTCTGCTATCCATCCGTTGGAAAACAACACATTGGATACGTCTCCCACCCGTTCTTCCCCGACAGGTGCAAGGAAGTAACCGCCGGGCTGTGCGATCACTTTCGAGGGGTCCTCCAGGGACGTCATGTACAAATAAAGTACATAACGTAGCCCTGCTGCGCATGCCCTGACCCCGTGGGCGAGGTGCAACCAGCCTTGCGGGGTTTTGATGGGATGCGGACCTTCCCCGTTCTTGACCTCCTTGATTGTATGATAGTAGCGTTTATCTATTATTTGTTCAGAGAGAACTTCTGCGTGTGTAATATCATCGATGAGCGCCCAGCCGATGCCTCCGCCGCTGCCGGCATCGATAAATCCGTCCTGCGGGCGGGTGTATAAGGCGTATTTTCCGCCGACAAATTCAGGGTGCAGCACTACATTGCGCTGCTGGCTTCTCGATTTCAGGTCGGGCAGCCTTTCCCAGTCGACCAGGTTTTTTGTACGGACGATGCCGGCTTTGGCAATGGCTGCCGACAGGTCGCCCGGAACAGCCGACGGATCATGTCGTTCGCTGCAAAAGAGACCGTATATCCAACCGTCCTCGTGGGCGGTCAGGCGCATGTCATATACGTTTGTTTCCTCCGGGGCGATATCCGGCAGGTTGACCGGCCGTTCCCAGAAACGGAAATGATCCACCCCGTTCGGACTCTCGGCAATGGCAAAGAACGATTTCCGGTCCCAACCTTCCACACGGACCATCAGCAGATATTTATCCTTCCACTTTATCGCCCCGGAGTTCATACAGGCATTCACTCCGATACGTTCCAAACAAAAAGGGTTTGTCTCGGAATTCAAGTCGTAACGCCATTCGAGCGGGATATGCGCTGCGGTTACGACGGGGTTTTTATAACGTGTAGCTATGTTGCCGGGTGTTTCCAGAGGAACATTTTCTTCGGCAAGAAGTGTTTGGTGTTGTATCTGTAACTTTTCGATCGTATGTAAGAAACTGATTTCCATATCTCATTCTTTATTTATCCATGTAATTCGCCGGAGTCCGGCACTCAATGTGTATTATTCGATTTCCGGACGGTCGCCTCCGCCTTCGCCTTCGTCACCCGGCATATCATCCTTCGTATCGGGCGAAAGTTCGATCCATTCCAGTTCGTCGCTGTCTACCAGGGCGCGGCTGTAGGTACCGCCCGACATCCTTGTACGTTCAGGAATAAATTCTACGCGTACGGCTTTCACTTGTTTGGCGAAGTCGAAATCTTTCAGATCCGCGACGCCGACTGTATTGAGGGCATAGCGAAAGTATCCTAATCCTTTAATATGAACGCTCTTACCCTGCGACATACGCATGTGCATCACACTTGAGATGTCGCCCAATACGGCCTGAACGTCCGAGTTACTTACTGTGGAAATCTTCGACAGGTCTTTGGCGATGGTTTCCGTTTCTACGGGCTTCCCCTGCACGATAGCACGCGGGTAATGCACCTTTTGCTAAAGACCTGAGATCGGAAGAGCACACG